>Ga0116228_10002737_pt1 | contig 15287 bp, 10 predicted proteins | sample S1TSphfallax_2_FD_89694 | JGI IMG/M metagenome (GOLD analysis project Ga0116228, IMG submission 89694) | Host-associated microbial communities from peat moss isolated from Minnesota, USA - S1T2_Fc - Sphagnum fallax MG | ecosystem: Host-associated > Plants > Peat moss > Unclassified | place...
CTCTAGAAGTGGACCATTTTATGTTGAATCATAATATGCTTTTTTTTGTGGATTTATGCAAAAAAATTTTACAAAATAATTTTTTGTTAAATTTTTATTTTAATTTTGATTTTTATAATTATTTTAGTTATGATTATTTTTTTTATAAAACTTTAATTAAAAATAGTATTATATTTTTTTCAATGGGAAATTTTATTTTAGGGGAGATTAATTCTGAATTATTATCTAAATTAAATAATAGTATGTTTTCTAAAGGTATAAGTTCTTATTGGTATTCCTTAGTGGGTTTATTTTGTATTTTTCATGTATATAATATAGAATTTTTTTTAGAAGTTTTTGTTTTTGGTATTGAGTATTATTTTTTAAGAATAGTGCATTGTGATTACGAGTCTAGATTTGGATTAATCGAAATAATAACACAAATAAGTTTCGATACAATACAAAAAGAACGGGTTACAAGTGCAATGGAATCGATTTACCATTGTTTAAATAAAACTTTAATTAAAAATTCCATCTTACAAACTAATGAACTTATTTTAATTAAGTGTTTTCAGAGTTTACAACTTCAAGTAGTTAATTCCAGTGTTCCTCTTTTATTTTTATTAGAAAATTTATTTTCTAATAATTTTCATTGGAATCATTTTAGCTTGTTTACATTATCGAAAAAATATACTCTGGATTTGTACACGAAGGAACTACATAGTTTTATTACGTTCGTTTAGCTTAGATTATAAAAATTTAGTAAATAAATAAGTAAAAAAAAATTAAAGAAATACAAGGTTTATATTTAAATTTAATTTATATAATTTTTTTATTTTTTTTTTTTTTTTTTTTTTTTTTTTTTTTTTTTTAAAAATTAAAAAAAAAAAAATAAACATTTGTTTATATGTTTTTTTATTAATTACAATAATGTTGATTTATTTTCTAAAAGATGTTGATCAATCGGTGATTTTAACTTCTGAGTTTTACTTTTCATCTTTAATTTTATATATTGAGATTTTTATTTTAGTTATTTTTTGTGTTTGTTTAATTATTTTTCAGAATTACATTTTAAATTTTGGAATTCCTATTCTGGAATTTTGTATGTTATTAGTTTTAGTTATTCAAGCAATGCTTTTATTAATAAAAAGTAATAATTTAATTCTTTGTTTTTTAGTTATAGAATTACAAAGTTTATGCGTTTATATTTTAGTTTCTTTGAAAAAAAATTCTATTTTTTCGTTAGAGTCTGGCATAAAATATTTTGTTTATAGTGCCGTAATGTCCGCAATATTAATTTTTGGGATTTCTTTAATTTATATGCAAACTGGGCACGTTAGTTTATATGATTTACAATTTTATATAGGTGAACCTAATTTAATGTTTTCTTTAGGTATATTTTTTTTATTGTCAGGGGTGTTATTTAAATTAGCGGTTGTACCATTCCATTTTTGAATAGCGGATGTCTACGAAGGTGCTCCGTTAATTGTAACAACTTTTCTCGCGTTATTACCCAAAATTTCCTTTTTAGTTTTTTTATTTAAAATATATTTTTTTTTAAATTTACAGGAAAGTTCTTTTAATACTTTGTTACAACTAATAGGTTTATTTTCGGTAATTTATGGCATAGTTATTTCCTTGTATCAATTAAAAATTAAAAGATTGTTAGCTTACGGTGCTGTAGCACATTTAGGTTATATATTATTAGCGTTTAGTTCAAATACATTCGAAGGGTTGCTTGCAGCGATGCTTTACTTATTTGTTTATGTTTTACTTTCTTTAAATTTATTTGCAATCTTGTTGCTTATAAAGGAAAATAAACGCAATAATTTTTCTAATTTAATTGATCTAGTAAAACTTTGGAATACAAATAAAGGTTTAGCATTTTTATTTTGTTTATCTTTGATGTCATTAGCAGGGTTACCGCCTTTTATGGGTTTTTTTGCGAAATTTTATGTTTTTAGTTGCCTTATTGATAGCGGGAATTTTTTGATAGCATTTCTTATACTAATTTTTAGTGTATTAGGCTGCGTTTATTACATAAGAGTTGTTCGTTTCGTATTATTTCTTAATAATAAGGAAGTGGTATTAATTAAAAATTATAGTCGTTTAGTTATATTTTTAATAGTAATAGTTTCTTTAATAAATATTTTTTTTATATTTTTTCAAGGACCTTTGCTTTTTTGAATACAATATTTAATTTTAAAATTAATTTAATGATAAAAAGAAAACCTTTGCGTATAAAATTGAAAAAAATAGGAGGAAGAACGTCCTGTGAATTTTGAGTTGTACTTTCACATGCGAAGGTCCATCATTTTTTTAAAGAAATTTTAGGAAAATTTAATAATCGTATTTCAGGTAAAATTTTTAGAATTAATTTTCTGCGTTTAGGTTACTGGTTAAATCGAGGTGCTATTCCAAGCATAAAAGTTAAAAATTTAATAGGAAAATATGGAACAAATTAACGACTATTTTTTTGATTTAAAAACTAAAAGTTTAATTAATAGGGATATTTATTTAAGGAAAAGGCGTGAGGTTATCGACGGATTTAAAAATGTATTTAAGTTTAAAGCTTCCGATATTATAAAAGTAGTTTATTGGAAAAAAAATAATGTGTTTACATTTGAAGGTCTTTGTATTTCTGTAAGAAAACGCGAGTTTAAAAGTAAGAATACAGCGTTCGTTTTACGAAATGTGATTATGGGTGTGGGTATGGAAATAACTTTGTCTTTATATGCACATCGATTATACCATTTTTATATTCAAGATTATAAACGTAAATATAAAAACTATTTTAAATCAAAACTATTTTACGTTAGAACGCGTGTTAATAAAGAAAGTCGTATAAAATTTTAAAAATGTATTTGATAATAATTCTAATTCCCTTTCTTATGGCATGTATTAGCCTTTTATTAGGTCGTTTTTTAGGTAAATTTATTTTAACAGTTTTAACTGTTATTAGTAATCTGTTGAGTGTATGCATAGTTTTGTATATTTACTACGAAGTTGTTATTTGTAATTCAATTTTAAATATTAAGCTATATAATTGAATTACAATAAATGTTTTAAATATTCATTTTGGTTTTTTATTTGACTCGTTGGTTGCGGTGATGCTTTTAATCATAGTTGTAATATCGTCTTTTGTACAAGTATACAGTTTATCTTACATGAGCGAAGATCCCCATTTAATTAGATTTTTGGGTTATTTATATTTTTTTACAGTTTTTATGGAAATTTTAGTAACTTCAGATAATATAATTCAATTATTTATTGGTTGAGAAGGTGTTGGTATTTGCTCATATTTATTAATAAATTTTTGATTTACAAGAATTTTAGCAAATAAAGCAGCATTAAAAGCTTTAATTATGAACAGGATTTCTGATGTTATATTTATTTTAGCAATTTTATTTCTAATTAATCTATTAAATACAGTTGATTTTTTAGTTATATTTCATCTTTTAAATGTTATAAAGCAAGAACAGCTTTTATTTTTCGAATATAATATATTTTTTTGACTAGGGATATTTTTAATCGTGGGTGCCGTAGGAAAATCAGCACAAATAGGGTTACATAATTGATTACCGGATGCAATGGAAGGACCTACACCGGTTAGTGCGCTTTTGCATGCTGCAACAATGGTAACTGCAGGGGTATTTTTAATTATAAGATTTGCTTTCGTTTTTGAAAATTGTGATGAAATTTTAGTATTTGTAATACTTATAGGTAGTTTTACTGCAATTATTTTTTCGATAATAGCTACATTTCAATATGATATAAAAAAAATAATTGCATATTCTACTTGTAGTCAGTTAGGTTATATGTTTTTTTGTTGCGGATTATCGCAATATCAAGTAGCTATATTTCATTTGTTTAATCATGCGTTTTTTAAAGCGTTATTATTTTTAGGTGCAGGGAGTGTTATACACGCGTTAAATGATGAACAAGATTTGAGAAAAATGGGAGCTTTAAGCGTAGTTTTGCCTTTTACATTCGTGTGTATTACAGTAGGTTCTCTAGCCATAATGGGTATCCCTTTTCTAACAGGATTCTATTCTAAAGATATTATTTTAGAATTAGCTTCTAGTAGATTTTTATTAGAAGCTAATTTTATATTTTTTCTAAGTATAAGCGCTGCTTTTTTTACCGCGGTATACTCCACAAGATTAATTTTATTTTTAGGGTTTTGGTATAATAATAGTTTTAGAGTATTAACAAATTTTAGTGAAGGTAATTTGTTTATGTGTATTCCGATGCTTTTTTTAAGCATATTGTCTATATTTGTAGGTTTTTTTTTCAGTGATTTTTTTATTGGTTGAGGTACGTATTCCTGGGGTGGAACCCAGTTTATATTACTGAAAAATTTTAGTATAGTTGAACTAGAATATATACATCCAATGGTAAAAAATTTAGGATTTTTTTTTAGTATTTTGGGTATATTAACTGTATTTTTGTTAAGTATAATCTACAATAATTTTTTTTATAAAATGAAGGGTAATTTACGTTTAAATTTTAATAAAGTATATTATTTTTTAAGTAAAATTTTTTTTAATGCAATTATGATAAATCAAGTATACAATAGTATTTTTTTATTTATGTTTCAATTGTCGTATAAATTTACTAAGATTTTAGACAAAGGGTTTTTTGAACTGATAGGTCCTTTTGGTTTTTATAAAAATTTTAAAACTATAAGTTTTTTTAGTAGAATTTTTTCTTCAAATATAATTTCTCATAATATTTATTTTATAATAGTATTTTTTATTTTTATTTTTTGTTTTGTATACGGAAGTATATTTTTATTTCCGTTTTTTTGTATAGGTATAATTCTTTTTTTAATTGAATGTTGTGCTTAAGTTTTAATTTAACAATTCAAATTAGATATTTATTTTGAAAAATTAAAGGGTGGGTAATATAACGTTTATTTTAAAAAAAAATGTATATGATTATTTGTTTATTAATTAAGTATAAAAAATGTTTTCTACAAATATAGGTATTGTTAAGTCAATAGCTGACGGTATAGTTATAATTTATGGGCTCCGTAAGGTCGCTTATGGAGAAGTAATTACTTTTCACGTCAAAAGTGGTTTAAAATTTACAGGATTAGTTTTAAATTTAGAAAAGGATAGCGTAAGTGCTATTGTATTAGGTTTAGAAAAGGGAATTTTAGCAGGTACTTTGGTAAGTAAAAATAATAAACAATGTAATCTTTTAAGCGTACCTGTGGGTGCGTTTTTACTTGGAAGAGTTCTAGACGGGTTAGGCACACCCATTGATAGTAAACCTAATTTAAAAGCGACAGTATTTAATAAAGTGGAAAATAGAGCACCTTCGATTATTGAAAGGAGTTCTGTGCGAGAATCTTTGGAAACAGGCGTAAAAGTTATCGATAGTTTAGTGCCTATAGGACACGGTCAAAGAGAACTAATTATAGGAGATGGTAAAACCGGAAAAACATCAATAGCGATAGATGCTATTTTAAATCAAAAAGGAAAAGATACTGTTTGTATTTACGTAGCTATTGGTCAAAAAAGATCTTCTGTAGCCAGAATACATAAAGTTTTAGAAGAAAAGGGAAGTATGCCTTATACATGCATAGTAGCAGCTACAGCTTCTGATCCTGCAAGTATGCAGTATGTAGCTCCTTACGCAGCATGTGCTTTAGGCGAATTTTTTATGCATAAAGGGTTAAATGTTTTGATAGTGTATGATGACTTAAGCAAACATGCTGTAGCATACAGGCAAATTTCATTGTTATTAAGAAGACCGCCTGGAAGAGAAGGTTATCCTGGTGATGTGTTTTATTTGCATTCGAGATTATTAGAAAGAGCAGCTAATTTAGCTAAAGGTGGTGCTTTAACAGCGCTTCCTATAGTTGAAACTATTCAAGGAGATGTTTCTGCGTATATTCCTACTAATGTTATTTCGATAACAGATGGTCAAATCTTTTTAGAAACAGAATTATTTACTAAAGGTATTCGACCAGCAGTAAGTCCAGGTCTTTCTGTAAGTAGAGTTGGGTCTGCTGCTCAAAATAAAGTTTTGAGAAAAATGGCTGGTAATTTGAAATTAGAATTAGCTCAATATAGAGAAGTAGAAGATTTTACTAAATTAGGTTTTGTATTAGATGAAGCAACTAAGCGCTTGGTTGATCGAGGTGAAAAATTAACAAGACTTTTAGTTCAAAATAGATATCAACCTGTAGATATTGTGGATCAAACTATATTTTTATACGCAGCTTTAAATGGTTTTTTAGATGGAATACCGACTGATTTGGTAAATATTTATGAAAAGGAATTGTATACATTGTTGAAAAATAGTATTTATTATTTGCCATTAGAAGCGGAAATGAGAGAAATTTTACAACCTAAAATTTTAAATCATTTTCTGAAAAATTTTAAAAAAAATTTTTTAATAAATATTTCTAAATATAATGTTTTTAGATAAACAAATAAGTTATTATTTAATGTTTATCTTTATAAGTTGCTGTATGGGTTCTAGTGTTATTTTTTGATTTTTAGTTATTAGTGGAACTAGTTTATTTGAAGATTTAGATACGGGAGATAGTGACCATGAATTTTTAGATCCTATAGGTGAGCGTATTGCGGATAATGCGGAATATGCTTTGCAGGATGGCTTGCTGTTTTACTGAGATTGAGAGAATTACTGAAGTATAGAGACCTTGTATTATAACCATAAAAAGATTGTGGAATTAAACGAAGGTATCTGTGAAGATTTAAAAAAAAAAGATTTAATTTATAGAAACGAATGGGATAATTTATACTTTATGTTCCCAGAAACAGAGTATTTTACTAGTAAATCCAATATAAGATATAACTTAAAAAAACAAAAAGATATTTATGGACTTTATGTTTCAAAAAAAAAAAAAGTAGACTTATTTCAAATTTTTAAATGTTAAGAGAAAAATTAAAGCGTTATTACGAAAGTCTTTATAAAGACTTTCGTGTAAGTAAACAAGGTAAAGTTATTTACACGGATAATTTTAAAGGTCTTTTTGAAGAAATTACTCAAGAAAATTTAAAAAATAAGCGAGAAAAAAAAGTTTATTGAGTTTGGTTACGTTTAGTTTTTGATCAACATGTTCTTATTTTGTTTAATGGGTACATACTAAATACACATGAATTTTTAAGTAAGATTTTAGGGAAGGATTTTTCTGATAAATTTTTGAGTATTATTTTAAAAAAAAATAAAGATAATTTATTATTTAATATTTATCTTATGTTTTTTTTTTTATTTTTTTTTTATATTTTTGTATGAATTTTTGTTTTATATATAATTTTTTGTAATTTTTTTATGCAAAGAGTTTTTGTAGAAGATATTCAAAAAATAAAAAATAATATTACTTTTTTAGGTAATTTAAAAGAAAATAAAGATCAGGTGTTTGTTGGGGAACATTTTCCTTTCCAAATTAAAGGAGAGACGTTTTTATCTAAGTTTTCTGCAGAAGAAATGCTTTTTTTTATTGAACAAATTAAAAAAAAAGAATTAATTTCTAATGTTGAAAAAAGCAATTTAGAATTATTAAATGGTAAAATAAGTTTAAATTTTAAACAAACTTATTTTGGAAATTATATTTATAAAAATATAGTTCCTAAAATAAAAAAAAATTATAATTTTTTTTATTTTAAATATTTGGGTAAGTATGCAAAAGAACAAAAACAATATTTAAAATCTTTATTAAAAAATGTTAATATTAATAATGTTAATTTTTTTGATAATTTAATCGATAAATTTTTTGATAGTAAATCCTTTAATTGAACAGAATGTTCTTTCGAAGATTGAATTTATTTTTTAATTTCTAATTGTAAATGAATATATTATTCTAATAATTATATCTATGTAGTTTTTGATCAAAACTTTGTATATTTTCGTAGGGATTTTTTAATTAAAATTTTTGGTAAAGATTTGATATTAGGTTAGAAACAAAATTTTTATTTAAATTTTAGAAATTTTCCTTTAAGTATTCAAAAACAAAAAAATTTTAAAGAAATTTCATTTCATTTTATAAGAAAATTGAAAAATAAATACTATAGTAAGCTATCTTTTGAGGAAAATGTAAAAAAAAAAAAACGAAGAAAAAGGAATCTTTATAGGGGATTTGCTAAATATCATTTAAAGACTCAAAAAAAATTTTATGATTTTAGGCTTTTTAAGTACGCACATAGGAGTCCTTTTTATAAAAAAAAATCTTTAAAAAATAAAATGTGGGCTATTGATCAAGTTAATTTTCGAAAAATTTATTTAGAAAATTTGAAAAAATGTAAACGTTGAAAAAAAGCTAAATATATTCGTAGATATAATCACTGAAGTCGGTTTTTAAAAATTTTTCGTATACGAAGTTTTTTAAAAATCTATCGTAGAAAATTTAGAATTTTTCAACGTAAATTTTTTTCGGATAATAAAATTGAAAAATTAGAATTAAAAGAGAAAACGATTAAGAAAAAAAATATAAGGCGTTTTCGGAAAAAGTTTACTGATAATTTAGGTTATTTAAAATGGAATAGAAAAAGAAAAAAAAGATTTTTAAAAAGATGACGTTGATTAATTCATAAAAAATTATTTAAGCCTAGAAAAAAGCGTTGAATTTTAAAAAAAAAACTTCCAAGTTTAGAAAAAAAATATGTAAAAATTTTAAAAAGATTAAGGAAAAGATCTTATAATTTGAAAGCTTCAACGTTTTTATTTGAAAAACCGTCGAAAAAAATTCATTTAGATTTACGCTATAGATCTAAAATTTTTAAAAAAAAAAATCCGAAGTATTCTTATTTACAAAAGTATTACAGGAAATTAGCGTCTTATCTTCGAGGGAAAAAAAAAATACAAAAAAAAAAGCGTTATAATCCTTTTAATGTTAGAAAATATTTCTTAAATAAGCGTAAAATCGCGCGAAGCGTTTACGAAAAAAACCCGCGTTTAGCATCCTTGTATCAAAGGTATCAAGCTTGTGTAAATGTTTGATTAAAAAGAAAAATTTTAATGAATCCGGATAAAGTATTGTCTAGAAAATTGCAAAAAAATTTACGTAGTTTGCGCGTTTATAAACGCGCATGATTATACAGAAAAAATGTTCTTGATATTTCCAATAGACGTTCACGAAAACGTAAACGTAAAACTAAATTAGAAAGATTATTTAAAAGAAGTTTTTTTAGAAAATTAGCTGAGGAATTGCCCAAAGAATACGCGATAACTCCGTTTAATAACCGAGTTTTTTGTGGACCTTTTTTAAGGAGATATACCCCTTTTCTTTTTCAAAAAGATGTTAAAGCGAAAACCGTGAGGGTAAATTTAACAGAAAATAAATATCATGACGGATTCCATTATTTTTATAATGTATTGCAAAATAAAGATCTAATAAATCAAAAAAAAAATTGGGTTGAACTTGGTGGGTATTTTTATTATGTAGAAAATTATAAAATAAAAGTATCTACAGCCTTAAAGCTTAAAAGATTACTTTTATTTGAAAAAGAGCAACGTATACTAAAAAAAACGCCGGATTGATTATCAGTTAACGTAAACAAGGATAATTTTGATGCGTTAAAACCAATTAAAGTTTTATATTCAAAAAATGATTTGAGTAAAAAATCGCGTTATTTAACTCCCATGTCTTATCGTGGACGTTCGTACCGTAGTTGGTTTAAACAAGGTTTATTTATAAATAAAAGAAGAAAAAAGGGAGCGTTTTGAAAGCCTAAACTTTTTAATAAGAATTATTTGAGACATAATTTAGCTTCATTTTTTTCAATAGAAAATTGAAAAGAAAGAGCCTTTATTCAATTTAATTTATTAAAAGGAAAGCATTTGGTGATTCAGTTAAAACCGAATCCGGTTAATAATTTCATTATTTATAAGCAGGAGTTACACGATGATGTTAAACAGGAAAAATTTTTACAAAAAAAATTTATAAAAATTTTCTCTAGTATGAATTCTTTTATGTTAAATTATTTTACAGATTGAAAGTGGAAACAGGATTCAGTTATTCAATTTAAAAAATTAATTAGAATGTGACGTAATAAGTTTTCAACTAAAATACGTAAAAAAAAAAAACGTAGTTTTAATTTCAGAATTAGAAACCAAAAAAGTCAATCAGTTGCATTTGTAAAAAGATATCCTTTATGGCGAAACACGCGAAAATATTTTCGTATTTTAAAAAGATGATCTACAAATCCTAAAAGATTAAAAAATAATCGAAAATTTAAAAAGTTAAAAAAATTAATTAGATATGAACATTTAACAAAAGTAAATCCAATTAAGAAATCTAATTTTGTAAAAAAATTTATAAAATTTAGACAAAAAGTTGTAAAAATTTTTCCAGATAAATTAAATTGAGAAAAATTTTTTGAAAAAAGAAAACGGACGACAATTAGTTCAGTAAAAAAAGCAAAAAAATGGAAAAGAAATTTAATTCCTTTTAAAGTAAAAAATGTACCGATGTATCGTTCAGATCAGTTTAGGAGAAGTGTGAATTTAGAACAAACGAAATTAAATCCTAATAAAATACAATTTAATCCGATAAATCCGTTATCTATTTCGAATTACAGGACGGGTATGGGTTATAAACGTAAAGTAAAATCCTTATCAAATTTGCATAGTTTAGATACAAAATTTTACAAGGAAAATCCTATAATAAAAAAGGATTTAAAAGTAAAAATAAATTATTTAAGATCTAAGTATGTCATAAAGCATATTTTAGGAATTCCATTAGATTTAAATCAAATTTTTTTAAAGAAGGAGTCCACTAGTTATAAAAAAGAAAAAATTCATTTAAGTAATTATTTAATAAAACAAAAAAAGAAAAGTTTGTTGGAGAATTTATTTGATGATGATCCATATACTTGTAATAGTAATGCTAAATTAAGAGCGTGATTTCTTTTAGGAAAATCTTGAGAAAAGGAAACTCTTCGAGAAAAAACTTTAGCGTTTTTCCTTTGAAAAGTTTGTTATTCGGAAATTTATAAAAAAAATTTTGTTTTAAAAAGTAGTATAAATGAGTTTAAATTTCAAAAAAATTTATCAGAAAAATTTTTATTACAAAAATTAAACTTAGATTTAGTTTTTGATTCGAAAAAAAATTTAAAAGAAAAAAAATTAAAATTTGAACGTGTTATAAAAAAAACAAATTGGTCTAATTTTTGGGAAAATGATTATCAAAAAAATAATTACTGGATAGATGTTCTATTTAAAGAAAGAGGTTTTCAAAAAATTAATCCAGAATATTATAACAATTTGTTATTTTATAAAGAATTAGCGAAAAATAATTTTTTATTTTTGAAGCAAAAAAGGTAATAATTTTTAATATTATTAAATAATATTTTTTATAAATTTAAGAATGAAAATTATACTATTTTTCAATTTTGTACTTTTAAAGGAATAAATTTACCGTGTTTTTGCTATCATGAAAAATTAAGTGTAGCAGGTAATTGCCGTATGTGCATAGTTGAAGTAAATAAAAATTTAGTAGTAGGTTGTGCAGTTACACTTGTGGATTCGATGTCTATTTTTACAGAAAATAAACGTGTAAATTCCGCCAGAGAAAGTGTTTTAGAGTTTCTCTCAGTAAACCATCCATTAGATTGTCCAATTTGTGATCAAGCAGGCGAATGTGATTCACAGGATATTTCCCTAATTTTTGGAACAGATAAAGGTCGCTTTTTTGAAAAAAAAAAAAGGGCTGTAGATAATTTTACGTTATCGAATTCTTTAATAAAAACAATAATGACTAGGTGTATTCATCGTACACGTTGCGTAAGATTTATTAATGAAGTATCTGGTGTGCAAAATTTAGGTTTATTATTAAGAGGATCTTCTATGGAAATTGGAACTTATATTTCCAACAATAGTTTTGATGCTTTATCAGGTAATATTATAGATTTATGCCCTGTAGGTGCACTAACGGCGATGCCTTACGCATTTTCAGCAAGACCATGGGAATTATTTTCCTGTGATACTTTTGATGTGATGGATAGTCTGTGTTCAGCTATACGTGTAAATTTTTCATTTAATAAAATTTACAGAATTTTACCCAGGTTAGACGAATTAGTAAATGAAGATTGGATTACTAATAAAGCTAGATTTGTTTTTGATGCTTTAGATAATCAAAGGTTATATTATCCGCAAATTCGTTTAAATAATAAAATGGTAAATATTTCCCGGTATACTTTTTGTGATTTTTTTTTAAATTTTTTAAATTATACGCAATATTTTTCTATAAAATTGTTTATGGGAAAATTCGTAGATTTATTTTCAGGGATTTCTTTTAAAGGATTCTTTAATAACATAGGCTGCGCGAATATTTTTTATTTAGAAGAAAAAAATATAAGTGTAGATTTTCGTAGTTCTTATTTATTAAATATAACAATACAAGCATTAGAATTAATATCAATAGTATTTTTTTTTTGTACAAATTTGCGCATGGAAGCTCCTTTATTAAATTCAAGATTGAGAAAAAATTATATTTATATTACTGAAAATGGATTACAAGCTTATAGTTTGGGTTTAGGTTTAGATTATTATAATATACCTATAAAAAATATAGGTAATTATTTTTCGGATTTTTGTATTTTAATAGAAGCAAAAAGAAGTATTTTTAATAATATTTTTTTAGGAATTTTTTATACAATTTTTTTAAAAAAATTATATAGAAAAATATTTTTTAAACCTTTATTTTTAATTGGAGAAAATGTTTACAGTGGGCGTAATTCTAAAGGGATTTTCCGAAGTTTTTTTTCAAAAAATTTTAGTGTTATTTTTTGTAATAATTATACATTTAATGTAATACCTACTTTTTTGGGCAAAATAACGTGTAACGAACTTGGGTTTAATTCTGCAAAAAATAAGTTAAATAATACTAATAAATTAAATTTTAATTATTTGTGCGGCGTAGACAGTGCTCATGAGCAGGGTAACAGTTTGTTCCAAGGTTTTTTTAAAAATTGAGGTAATTTGTATTCCAAAGTCAACATTTTGTTACCCTCTTTGGCTTATTTGGAACAAAATGCAATTTATTTAAATTTAGAAGGTAGAATTAAATTTAGTAAAAAAATAATCAGTAGTTCTAAACTTAAGTATTCTGACTGAGAAATTATACAGTATATGAGCTTAAAAAAATTGAAAATGAAATTTTTAAATTTTTTGGTTATATATAATAGTTTAATACTAGAAAAAATAAAAAATTTTATAGATTATTTTTGTAATTTTTTTTCCGCAGTAAGTAAGTTTAAAAATTTAATTTATAAAATATGTTCCTTTGATTTTTCTGAAATTAAAAGTTTAAACTTAATAAATAAAATGTATCATAGTGATTTTTGTAATAAATTAGTTAATGGTGCTTTAAATAGAAAAGTAAATAATTACTATGCTACGGATGTTTTTAGTAAACATTCAAAAACAATAGCAATTTGCGCGGCTAATTTTTTACTTGTTTCTTTTTAAAATGTATTTAAATAAATTAAATTTTATACTCAGAGCAGTGTACGTTTTATTAGAAAAAGGGGAAACTATTGACGTTGTTTTTGAGTTTTTAAAAATACTTACAGTAAAAGAATTACATTTTGTATTAATTTTATTGAAGAGAGATCTTGTATGTACTAATAGATTTTTATTATTATTTAGTGAGATTTTTATTGATAATAAATTTAGTGAAGATTTACAATTAAACTGGACTAATATAAGAAAAAAATTTAAAAAAAATTTAAATTTAATTAATGTACGAAAATTTCGGCGTAATAATTCCTTAACTGTTTGATTACCAGCATTTAGGTTTAAAATTTTTTCGAATTTATACTCGGGTAATCTAATTACAATGTTTGAATTATTATATAGAAAAAATTTTTTTTTTTTAAAAGAGTTTTTTAATGAAATAAATTATTTAAATTATTTTTTACAAAAATTTTATTCTAAGGTTTTTGAATCACAAGGTTTAAATTTTGATTGTGATACTGAACCTGATTTTATAAAACTTTTTTATAATGAGACTTTAATTCAAAAAAAATTTGAATTAGTAGTTTTATCAACAGTTGACTGAAATAATTGAAAAATAAATGATATTTTTAAAAGTTATAATAAACGTTTTTTAAAAAAAAGAGTTTTACAAATTAAATTAAATTCGAAGAATGTTGGTTTAGACTTTGGAGGTTCTTTTTATAAAAGTTTTCATGAAAAACTTAAAAATCCTGCTGTTTGAGCAGACAAGTTTTCTTCAAAAAATTTTAATATTGTTTGTTTGAAAAAAATGGTAGAACTTTTACATAAAAATAATTTAACGTATAAGTTGATGGAGTTTGCATATCGTGATTTGTCCCAATGAAAAAAAACATTAAAATTTGAATGGGAATATCTTGTAGAAAATGTCCATTTAATTCACAAATATATTTTAATGTTTAAACATGGGCTTACAATAGTTTCAGTGCAACGTATTGAAGAAAAATTAAACAATGTAAGCCTATTAGTTGGTGAAAAGCAAAAATTAGTTTGAAATTTAGTGTATAAAGAAACCGAAATTTTACTTACAAAAATGCTTTTAAAACGTTTAAAATTATTAGAAAATGTTAATAGGAATTAAGTTAATTTTATTTTTTCTCTTATTTTTATTGGATATAACCTGGTTAAAATTTTTACCAATAATATTACCTTTATTGCTGGCTATTGCCTTTTTTACTGTAATGGAGAGGAAGGTGCTTGCAGCAATTCAGAGAAGACGTGGTCCAAATTTTGTAGGTATTTTCGGGCTGTTACAAGCAATTGCGGATGCTTTAAAGTTATTAAGTAAAGAATCTATTATACCTTTTTCTTCTAACTATATAATTTTTATTTTAGCACCTTTGTTTACTTTAAGCTTAAGTTTATTAAACTGAAGTATAATACCTTTTGATTTTCAAATAGTAATTTCTGATATTGATTTAGGTCTTTTTTTTTTATTAGCAATATCCTCTTTAGGGGTTCATGGTATTTTTTTATCAGGATGGGCCAGTAATTCTAAATATTCTTTTTTAGGTAGTTTAAGAGCTGCGGCACAGCTTATTAGTTACGAAATATGCCTAAGTATAGTGGTTTTACCTATAGTTCTGTACGCTGAAGCAGCTAATTTAACTTTAATTATTTTATCACAACAACATACTTTTAATATTTTAGTGTTATTTCCTTCCTTTATTTTATTTTTTATTTGTATTTTAGCAGAAACAAATAGGGTCCCTTTTGATCTTCCGGAAGCAGAATCCGAACTAGTTTCAGGTTATAATGTAGAATATTCAGCAGTTACCTTTGTTTTTTTTTTTTTGGCAGAATATAGTAATATTTTA
>Ga0116228_10002738_pt1 | contig 15286 bp, 10 predicted proteins | sample S1TSphfallax_2_FD_89694 | JGI IMG/M metagenome (GOLD analysis project Ga0116228, IMG submission 89694) | Host-associated microbial communities from peat moss isolated from Minnesota, USA - S1T2_Fc - Sphagnum fallax MG | ecosystem: Host-associated > Plants > Peat moss > Unclassified | place...
CTAGTACCAGAAGAGCTCCAGTTAACTACCCAATACTGCAATGCCTTCAAAATATGAAGTCCAGCAATGGGCTGGGAAATTGAGACTAATTGCATGTCATCTGAAGAGACTTGTACTGTAAACCAGTGGCACAACACTTGTAGCCCAAACAATACCCCTGAACAACTCTTTGTGGCAGACCTGGTTGTACTAACCAGGAAAGCTTACCAAAGAACCATACAGGAAAGACAAAGTGTCCTTTAACAGGATATTCAAGTTGCCTGATCATATGGCATGAGAAGATGAAAAGCAGATTCGAGCTGAGACTTCAGGCTGCCTGAATTTCCAGATCTCAGTTTCTGTGAATTGGACGTAAGAAAGTTCCCACCCCACTAGAATTTGAAGATCTGAGTCTTCTATCAATGGGTTTCAAGAATGCAGTAGGGTTTAGGGTCTAACTCAGAGCCAAGTTATAATAGAATTCACATCTCCAGTTCTCATAATCTGTGGAATGTAAGCTGTGCTGTGAGTCTTCATGTTGCAGCCCATGATCAGTTAGGGACAAAATTTTCCTCATACTGCCTGTCAGATTTGCAACTAGACATAATTAGCAACACTCCAACATGAGAGATGCCTCAGTGAGATGAGGGGGAGCAAGGTCAACACAGCTCAAGACCTTCAAGAAGACAAAGCAAGAATAATCCTGTTCATGGATACAATATCCAACCAGATGGTTTGGCTAGGTTGTTGAGCTGCAAGTCTGCACCTGAAAATGAAGCCATTAGACTACTTGGCCCTAAAATCATGTCTGAAAATGGTCAAGTTTTGTGTGAACTTGTCCCGATTTTTGGGCTCCAGTGTTCGTGTGATATCAGCCATAAGCTTATCAAAGCATCCTGCAAGCCTCTGCTGCTGATCAGCGGGCTGCGTTGACAGAATCTGAGCCTTGAGACCATTGAAGATCTGCTCATTAATAAGAATAAGGGAGAGCATTGGCCTGCTTAAGCTCCACTGGTTAGAGCATTCCTCAAACAAGACAATTTCAAATAGAGATTTCAAAATTTCTGGAAATAGATTAGGGCACTCTGCAAAGTGCCGGGCCATGTTGATGGTCGCCACTGAAGTTGGGTTGTCTTCCATTGTGATGTTATTGAAGTAGAATGCTGCAAGATTGTCCACTGCAGAAGCACACTGTGATGAAATGTTCACATCCAAGGATTTCACACCTGTCTCCAGGGAACCTACAAGGTGGGCAAAAGTGGCAGTGTCAAGGTTTACAATAACTACAGTGTGATTGTGACAAAGGACTTCAAGCAGAGCAAAATAGGCTCTTGCAAGTTTGCGGAAGGCCATGATACTCGCCAATGGGATAGCCAGTGACATTTTCAGAGCCATGTCAAGTGCATCAGCAAGTGCCCGGTCTCCATAAAGCTCAAAGACACCAAAATTGACATAGTTCCCTGCCAGTGCTCTTGTGAGAATGGTCAATGCAACCCAAATACCCTTGTACTTGTAAGTGTAAGGATCAGAAGGTGTTGGGAGGGACAAGATTCGGGAGCCATATGCCACTATCAGCTTGCTGACTTCTCGAAATAGAAGGATTCCGTTTGGACACGAGGAATCAAACGTCAACCGCTGTGTCTTGTTCATGACAAACTCCGCAACAAATTTCAACACAGGGGTAGTGACCTCTGGTGTATCTGTCCACTGTTCTATGGCCCTTAACAATAAAGAGGTATGGGCAGGATATAGCCACTCAAAGAGCAGCCCATATGTTCTGCGACTGTTGGTTGCCATAGCTATGCCCCTCAGATCCCGCATCAGTCCAATAAGAGCAAACTTGACACCATCTGATCGAAAAGCCTCCACTGGTGTAACTTCTAGGTTAACAAAAACCTGTTGCAATGAGGCAATGAAAGCCTTGAACTTTGCAGAGCTATCCTCCATGAAAAGCAACCGACCAAGTGTGAAATAGAATATAGTTCGGTTGCGTGAATTTTTAAATTCGTCCAGGAACGTGAAGTGCTCCCTTGTGTGATGCTCTAGAATGTAGTTCACAGCATCAAGCTTCAGTAACAGTTTGCCACTCATGTATCCTGCAGCAAGCTCCTGAAAGAGATTCAATGTCTGCTCTATCACTTCCTCGCACTGTGCATAGCATTTCAAATTAGTAGCAATCTTGCCGACAATAACATTCAATACCATGAGGTGGTCTTGGAGGCCCAACAGCTCATTCAGGCGTCCATATAGCTGCTTACTGGAATGCATGGCCTGATCGCCAACATAAACTCTCCGAAAGTTCTGAAAGAATGAAAGAATTGCAAGATCCAGTCGCTGCTTACTGCTTTGAGGGTAGCGCTGCACATGGAAACCTGTGTCAGTGACTTGGATGAGCTGGAAGACACGAGCAGCAAGCTCACCATCAATAACCTCTTGAGACTCTGTACTGCTGCTTGAGGTTTGCCGTCCCCTAATGATGGCACCTATAATATGAACCAGCCATGTAAGCTGCCCCTCCATAGCCTGGAGCTGTGTGTTGTTTACTCCTGTCTGGAGTCTTGCTGCTTCTGTGTATGCCTGTACCAATCAATTCACTCTCATTACAGTACCAGGCAACCAGAAATGTGGAAAGTTGTCTGCTCATCAATAGTACTCCATCTCCAGATAATCACTAAATAATTACTGACTACTGCACAAATTTCAATACCGCTCTTCCTCTGAAAGGCTTCACTAAACAAACAATGAAGATGAGAGGACAGCTCTTATTCTGGGCTTCAATTTTGGCAACAACAGTTCCACAGATTGCTTCAACAATGGAGAACCTTTATCAACCAGGCATCACTGCAGCAGCTCAAAAATAGCACTCCTGGCTTCATCATCAGCACTATAAACCTCAAAGCCTTGCAATATCCCAAATCTAACCCTTAAATTCACCTGTTCCACTCAGGGTCAAAAAACTGCTCAGAATCTAACCCCTGACCTCTATAAGGTGTGCTCCAGAAGAGCAATACCATCAGAATATAGGTAGTTCTGGATGTATGGTGATACATGCAAAAGACACTCCTAAATGGTATTGTGATGTAAAAACTGTTGTAAGAAGGTTGGGAATAGTACCTGCAAAATGGGCTCCAAGAGAGTTATGATGTAGTTACTTGTCTTCTCATATTGGAACCGACAGAGATAAGGGAGGCTGTCAAGCTGATCCTGTAACTGCTCTTCATTATCAAGGGGGTCTTCAGTGATGTTGTTCTGAAGGACCATCTGGACAGAGTCGAGTCGTGAGGATATGTAAGTTTCAGTGATCTTGGGTACAAAGTTGTCGAGAAGGCTGGGTGACTCACTTTTCAAATAGGGCACTGATGACACAAGCCGGGACCACAGCCCGAGCAAGTAATACACACTCCCACTGGCCCATTGCCATGACTGCAATGACTGGATTGTGAACTCAGCTACAAGCCGAATCCAATCTGCATAATTCTCAATGCTCACCAGTTCTGAGAGCTGGTAATTCGTCTTCAATCGACCAAGCAGCCGGCAATACTCATGGTAATTCTCATGCTCTGATAAACCCTGCTGTGTCAACAGAATTTCCCTAGTGCCGCTCATCAAATGGGACAAGAACTTGGAACGTTCCAACTCACCGGAGAACAGCGATCTGCGCACAGATGCGAGCCTGACCAAGCACTCCAGAGCAACGTTGGAGAGGGGAGGTTTAGTCCGAGCATAATAGTCAAAGAAGAGCTGCATTGTGGAGGTGTCTTCCAGTACAGGCCGCCAAGAAGACGGAATCTGAATGGTACCCAAATCCTCAGAGCTTTCGTCCAGCGACGTGCCGACAAAATCAAACGAGAAGCACTTGAGGGAAAGCGTGATGGCTTGCTCCCTTAGACGGTGGTCAGCTGTCTCGATTTGCAGCTGCTGCAGCGAAGTGAAAGAGATTTGGAAAATCTGGAACAGGGCCAAATCCCTGAAGCTGCAAGCCGTCTTCCTGTGGTGCGTCAGCGACATACCGGGATTCTGTTGGTTCATTTCCGTAACCAGTTGATTGAGGATCTTCAAGCCGATAAGGAAATGCTCCACTGTCGCATGCGTCAAGAACTTCATGGCTTCCTTCACAATGTCCCGGAACTGATCGTCGTCGTACCATCCCAACTTGGTGATACGACATAGCAATTGAATCAAGCTCGTAGCCACGAACGGCTGTAACTCCTGCCCCTTTGAAGCCAGGTATCCCACCACATAGTTTCGAATATCCAACCGCAGCTGCAGCGACAATGTGTGATCCGTGACCTGCTTCACCAGGCTGGAACTGGCCAGGAATTGCGTATACGGCGAAGAGGAATTCTCGAGGATGTACTGGCACTGAGAGATATATTCCGAATTTTGAGAAAAACACGCCAAGGTCGTCTCTGCGTGCGCTCGCTCCGCGGCATCCTGCGATGTGTACAATCGCTCGCACAACACGCTCAGCTCTGCCAAACTCTCCATGAACTTTGCGTTCTACTACTCATCTCATCCATCAAGCTCCTGATATCTTCGCTTCATCTCCCCCACTCCCTTTGACTTCCCTTCGCTGCACCTGTCGTCCTCTTCCTCTCCCTCTTCCCATCTTTGTATGTTGGAGAGGAGAAGAAGTGCCCAAGACTTGCAGAGCGAAGACAAAGCACCAAACCCTAACTTCCCGCACTCCCTTTCACTTCCCTTCGCTGCACCTGTCGTTCTCTTCATCTCCCTCTTCCCATGTTTGTATATGTTGAAGAGAAGAAGAAGGGCACAAGACTTGCAGAGCAGAGACAAAGCACCAGACCCTAACTTCCCGCACCCCCTTTCACTTCCCTTCGCTGCACCTGTGGTCCTCTTCCTCTCTCTCTCTTCCCATGTTTGTAGTTTGAAGAGAAGAAGTGCACAAGACTTGCAGAGCAGAGGCAAAGCACCAAACCCTAACTTGCGCCAGATGCAGAGCACCAAACCCTAAAATGGCGCCAGAGGCAGAGACCAAACCCTAAAATTGCGCCAGAGGCAGAGCACCAAACCCTAACTTGCGCCTCCGTCCGCGGACAAAGTCGAGAGGACTTGGGCACCCACTCCCGCCAGAAAAAGGATTTTCGGGTTACTTCAACGTCGGGCCAAAATGCGGATCGCACGGCTCCGATTAAGTGCAGATCAGTGGAGGGGTTGCCCTGTGATCCAGTGTTGGGCGGGTATGGCCATTTTTAGAACTCAAAATCTAGATGCTGATTCACATTTAAAAGAATATTGTGTAACAAATTGGCTGAGGTGGATCCTACGTGGAGCTTACATGGAATGCAATGTTACCTCAGTGTTAAGTACAAATTTATGTAACCGTGCAATAGATTTTGGGTGGAAAAAAAGATGTTATGAAAAATCTGAAAAAAGACGCTATAAGTTGGTGCTAGGATAGATCGGCTGATGATCAAACACTTAAGTGCTCAGGGCAGGCCAGATCCAAGGGGAAAACTTCGTTGTTTCTGGTGTCCAAACAAAACTTGAAGCCCTCCTCTTGGTGCATCTTACACATTAACAATTGTTAAAAACAGATTGGAAATGAGAAAGTTACGGCCCCCCAAGTAAAGGGAGTCAAGAACTCAAAAAACACAAACCACCAAACATTACAATGACCAGTTCCCAAACATCCAAAAAATATTTTTATGTTGCTTTGTTGCTATGTTCCTTTGCACTTCAAAGATGATTTCTAGAACTTGAGGTAGCACTCCCATAACATTTTAAATCACTCCAAATGAAGCACATATGATAATATAAACAAATGTTTGATCATAGGTAGGTGATCAATGATGAACCAGTCTACCTTAGTGGTGTTAATGAAAAAAAAAAACTACAATTTGATCATCATGAGCACCATTGCCATGTTGCCCATAAACTCAGTCCTCATAATCATTGAAACCTTTGTTCCCTCACCTCTTTCAAGCTATGTCCACCAAAAACCAAGTCTAATATGTGTGTTAGACCTATGATGACTTTCACCATGTTCAATTAAGTTTTGTTGATTACTTTGTCTATACATTTGAAATAATCCAATTGCTTTTCAAATATGTTCTTTTGTGTTTTTGTGCACTTCTTTCAATAAACAAAGTTGTCTTGTGCATTTTGTTAATTGAATCAACCAACATTTAACTACCTTTCTATGTGGCTCCAACAATGTCATCATAGGTCTAACATACATAATGGTGCTTATGAAAGACAAAGGGGGTGAAAATTTCAATAGCATTAATCTTACGAGACAAGATCCTCCTATTAACAATGATTCTACAAATCACGAAAATTAACAAACAATGAATAAAAGTTGAAAGCAAATTTTGATGCTAGATAAAATAGAAATGGAACTTGGAAAGCAAATATTAAAGTGATAGTTTTTTGCCATCCAAGGAAACTACATAGTTCCATGCACATTGTTGAACTCCACACATTTCTTACCCTTCAATTGAATTTACGTGTTAATATTCAATGTATACATTGAATTTATGTGTCATGTTTGTTTCTTGTATTACTTGTGCATCACCCATTTCAATGATTCTCATCAACCTTTGGATGTTAGATTTTGTTTGACATCAAAATATGTTATGCAATAAACAACAAGTAAAAACATATGGCAAGAAATACACATGTAAATCAGATCTTGTCAGTAATTCTTAAAAGGTTTTTTTTATTATGCCAAAGGCATCCTCCACAACAAAATAGCCCACTTTATGTTTCTTATTGTACAAATGTTCTTGGATAAAATGCTACCTTTCTTCCTTGTATGGCATCATAATCCATGAAATCAATAGGTATCCCTTGTCACCTAAAAAATAAACTACTACAAATTCATTTTGGAAAACCTTGTCAATCTCAAACAACCTGTTGTATTGAACTTTCTTATATAAACCAAATTTACATAAGACCTTTGAATCATTAACACTACTTGGAAGCCCCACAAAACATTAGTACATTTTTTATTGCAATCAACAACACATTTTGCCATTATGTTACATCCACCAATTTTATGATAATAGTAGTTTTCAACAATAGCACCCTGAAGTTTTAGGATTAAAAATCAGGTTTTTTTAATAGTTTTTTACATAATAAAAATACCATGTCATTTCCTAAAACTACTACAACATGTGGGTGCAATTCATTAGTCCCCATTAAATGGACAATGAATTCACCACATCCCCATTATGTCTCATTTAGTTGGACTAGTGAAACTCATTCAAAATCTGGTGAAATCACTTAGTGTACAAGGATACATTTAATTGTAATGTAAATTCTTCCATGACAACTAACATTTCCACACCTTGATGCCATGATATGAAACATTTGTGAATAATATTAAAGCATAAACAAACTCATGTAACACAAAGGAAACCATGGATTTTTAAACTACAAAAAGTTCATTACAAGTTAGAAAATTTGCACCATGAGTTAGTTTGTGAATTGAATAATAAACTCATATCTCAACAAAAACAACTTTCGTATATTTGGTATCTTGTTTTTTTTAGCAAGGGTCATAGTTTTTATATAATATTGAACAATGTGGGTTTAGTCATTTGAAAAATTTCAACTAAATGATCTTCATCAAATTCGATTATAAAGGAACCTTAATAACCAAGTTATATTTTTGGACTTCACCCAATGACCCAAATCATCAAACAAAAGACTCAATGCATGCATAATTTGATATTCATGTAAAGTGGTAAATAACAACACATTTCAACTTTAGTGTTTGTTGTGCATTTATGAAGTTATTAAATTCAAAAAATGTGGACCTCATTATATGTGTTTCAACAAATTTTTCTTACATCATATCAACCAATAGCATAATTGAACTCATCAAAAAAAAAAATTTGATCATCCATCATTGTTCAACCTCTACGGCACCTATAACCAAAATTTCAAAAATCATCAAAAAACTAAAACCAACTAATACACATCAGTACATATTTTTGACCATAATCACAATAACAAAGATCCAAGATGAGAAGAAAATAGGAACATAAAAAATAAAAAATAAAAAACACAAACACAAACATAAACAAATTAAGGGGAAAAAAAATAAAGAAAAAAGAAGGCACATTCAAATAGTTGCAATTGCAAATTGTAATGAAGAAAGGCACACCTTGAAACAATCTTGTAAAATTTATCACTGCATTGTTTTGTTGAACAAACATGAAGACTAAACCAAATGCAATAGGAAAAAAAATGAACACAAAACAATGGCAAGGACAATTCTAAAATGTCAACTCGATCACTACAATTGCAAACAAAAGCCAAAACAAAGCGAACACAAATTGATAGCAAGGCTCAATTCACAAAAACCAAATCGATTACTATAATTGTCGACAAAAGCCAATTTACATATTTAATTAACACAAAGTGACATCAATGCAACAAAACAATGATTGTGAACATAATGCCTTTAATGTAAAAAAACACCAAAGCATAAAACAAAATGATGTTTATAAACCAAGGATGACAGCAAGTGCACCCAAAAAAAAAAAGGTTTTGAAAAGTTTGCAAGGAAAAGCAAAAGTGAGAAGAAAATGGGGAGAAAAAATATGAAAAAAACAAAAAGCGAAGGAAATGGGTTGACAAAAAAAATGAAAAAAATATTATTGTGATCGTGTGTAATGAGTGGAAAATTTAACATGCCAAAAATGTAGGTGAAGATATTCATGTATGAATGTAAGGGTGTTTCCTAATGATGGCACAACCATTTTTTGGTAAAAAAATAAATAACTAGTTCTAGATATTGACACCTATATTATTAGTCAATTTTAACTATGTACACATGAATAGCCCATCTGCAGTGCCTTTTCAACCCAAGTACAAGCCATGGTGCTGACTAGTATATCTAAACATCAAACAAACCTGCTAAATGTTACAACATACTGAATATGTTTCACACAATAACCTACACCTGATTAAGGATGACAAGTTGCCACATGCATTCTACATGAACTTTGATTAGGCGGGCACCTGATTTTAAGCATCCCAACGCACCATACATGACATTGTGCAAAACAAGTGCAACAAAACACACCCACCCATAATATCAGTATGTGTCAAGCCACAACATTCCAATCTAACATCTATTAGTATTATAAGGATCATCACACATGTCATCATTTTGAATCAATGGTGGGCCCATACTCACATTGCCATTGTCCAACATCTAGGAACAAATACAAAAAAACACTAGGAGCATGTGTCCCTTGACAAACCCAACAAAGATCCATGTGTCCACTATAAGTTAGAATTTTCACAATAAGATGTTCCTTTCCTTTTGAAATAACTCCCTATCATGTTGTTAAATGAAAAAAATCCATGGATTATGGTTTGGTCCCATACTGGACACATCAATTAGGATGTCAAAACTAATAATGACATAATCAACAGACATATGAAATTCATTGTGAAGTAATAGGGTTTAGGGTTTATCCAAAAGTGGAGATGCCAAACTTGTATTAATGATTAATGGTGGTACATCCCTTCACCAAATAGGGTTCCAAAACTTACAATGCATGTTTTTTATTATGTAAGCCCATTGTGGCTAGATTTTGAAGGATTCCTCACTTATGTTTGTGCAGATGTCATGACATTCTATTTATCGAAAAATGTTTCTTTATTCTAATAATTCATCAATACATCCTAGGTTGCTTCACAACAATTGTTTGGCCTTGAACCACTTACGTTCCACCTTGCAAAACACCAAATGTAAACTTGTATTGCATGGTCAATTGTCAGAATCTTTACAATCACACACAAGGTACAACATAAAAAAAGATACCCATCTTCCAAAGCTTCAACCATTCACACCGCCTTATCTTCAATATTATCCCAACTGTGAATCGCATGTGGTCATGACTCAAACCAAGGTCTGTGTAATCAAACTATCAATATAAACTTTCTTTCACTTTCTCCATCTTTTCGATAGGTTGTACATCTATGGACTTCATGATATCCAAGTAATGTAAGGCATGACCTTTTAATGTTGCATGCCATTGGTTCCTACTTGGAACCAATGGAACTCCTTCGTTATTTGCATTAATCAACACTTTCCCCCTACCTCCTATCGTTGGGTGTCCATCTTCTGTTTTTTGGCAACAACTCTACCTTGTCAACGAACTCAATTAGGATGCAAACGCCTTATATCCTCCACTAAAATAGTAATAGTTATTTTTTCTAACTCTCCAGAAGCATAAGTAGTTAATTTTTAGCATTTTGCAAACCTTGGCATTGTTGAATGCTCTTATGGAGGTAGGTCGTGAACCGATGTGTAGTACACACCTCCCTTTGAATAATAATATTCACAATGTCATATTCCAGATTGGTATGTATTTGTTGTAGAAGGTCCTGGTTTATAGTGTCAATGGATGGTGTTCTGTGACATTTAGGTATGCCATAATTACAACTGGTCTTTGTGTGTATGCACCTCCCATAGGTCAGTTATTCCCCAAGCTATTTAGAGGTCAATGTTGGTTCAAAAGGAGTTGCATTGTAGCAGGTGGTGGCTGGTTATGTATTAAATGTTACATTCCAACCAACCTAGGACCACTCTAGCATGCACGTTTCCCCACCCCCTATATGTGGTATGGTTAACATTAGTTGCTGCCAACAAAGTATATTTTTCCCATGAAATAAAACAATATTGATGAACCTTACCTCTACTCCTGGAAAGGATTATGCCACCAACTTGGATGTGCCTGCCTATTGCTTTGATGGAGTTTCCATAAAGTCTTTTTCATTATCGTTTGTCCCCTCATTTAAAAGGGGACAAAAATCCTCATTTGGGTTTTCATCAAAATCATTTTCAAAATCCTCTTCAATGTCGTATCCAAGGTTGTCATCTTTAGCCATGTTTGGCACATTGATTGTCGTTATTTGGCTATTACATCAAAAAGGTCATATGGTAACAATGTTGCTAACAATAGCGGGCTTGGTTGTAGCTTTTGTTGTTGTGACGTGCTCTTTGAGCATGTAAAAAAATTGCTTCCAAATTGCACAAGTCATGGAACACATGGTTACAACAACAAAAAGATTGTGACGCAAAGCGCTAAGACAACCACAAGGCTGTGGTTGGAAACAAAGGGAGATTGTGTGTGCAATATGCTCGAGTTGGCAAAATTGAAACCTAAAAACAACATTGAACAAGAAAGCTTACCGTTGTGCAAACTACAATATGGAATGTAAACGTTTTTGGTTTTCGACGATCATCCTTTGCTTCAACTCCTCATGAGGGTTGATGTCAATCTCTTTTTATATTTGGTTGCTTGAAATCAAGCTCATAACCATTAGTATGAAAAACCCAACAACCTGCTTCCCATACCCAAGTCCTACTGATGTAATGTGCAAAAGAATGGTGTAGAAATAAAACATCACAATGCAAAATAGTAGCGCAAAGGAACAAGCACAACACAAAGTAATGGACATGTTTGAATTTCAAACTGAGGGATCTATGGCCCTAGCATTCCACAATGGGATTAGTTGATTTGTAAAATCGTGTGGTTGTTGAATGTTCCCTTGGTGCTCAAGTGTGAGCTTGCTTAATGATGTGGTTAGTTTGAAAAAAAATCAAGGAAATTTGCCTAAATATTTAATTAGGGTTGAAAAACAACTTTGTGAAAAATCTCAAATGGGGCCTCAATTCCAACCCCACCCAAGAAAATCCAGCTATTGTCCTTCAAGGGGAAGTAGTCTAAGCATCGTCCCTGAGCATCACTAATGGAATTTGTGAATACGATATAGGCATGGCCCATCTACATCAAGCTGATGGAGAAACAAATGTTATGGTAATCGACAAAAATTAAGGTTATTTTAACCTTTTGTGGAGGCCTTATAAACACAACTTTTTCAAAGAAATCTGATAAAACTGTAGGAATAACTTGCAGTGGTTAACTTGACCTAGAGAGGGTTGTAGTTGTTGCACATAGTTGCTTTTGGGTTCAATGTATATTTCAGAAACAACTCATTGTGGTTAGTAGGTTATGGGGAATGTTGTAGCTATTGCACACAAGAGCTTTTGGCTTCAAGGCTAGGTCGTTGTGGTGAACCTATCCTAAAGATTTTTGAAATTATATGCTTTAGTGACCATTATGTATAAAGTTGAACAACATGCTCTAAGGTGCCTAACAATGAGTAGCTTAACACAAGTGCTAGCCATTACATGGAGGGGTTTTCTTAATAACATCCATTAGACAATGGTTGTTAAAGGCATGTCCAGGAGTTTCCCACTATAATTTTGGAGCAAAATGCAAGAAGTGACCAACCCTTAAACCTGCAAGTGCCAAACTTGCATTTTAAGTTATTTGTTTCATTAAGTCGTAGTTATGGTTTGTGTTTTCTATGGCTTTTGTTTGTCGTGTATAATTATTTTGTGTCCACATTACATTTTGGTAAGGGTTACCTATTGCATCTGTAACTTCTATAATTTGAGATTTGATTTGTGATTTGGTTTATGTGTTCCTTTCATTGTAAGCCAAATGGAAAACCAAAATGGTCATGTAGAAACAGAACACAATGCAAGGGAGTTAATCACCTAATTGCCAACCTAGACTCTAACATCTGTTGTTTCCAAGCATCCCAAATTAAAACGTTGATGACTTGATTCAATCCATGTTCTCCTATTGGCATTTAAATATACATTTAGTCATTGATGTGTTGGATAAGTTCAAGAACCATATGCAATTTAAGGTGATGGTGGTTTAAAGGTCATTTGTCCATGGGGTGGGTGGTAGATGTTTAAGTTTTGTTCGCTTTAATCATTTGTTTGTTTCTTTAATCAAGAAATTGGGTTTAATTTTTAAGGCCTCAAACCTTGTAATAAGTGGATGGTTTGATTTGAGTGTTAACCAACAACCTATTGTGCAATGCATTCAACAACCAACATTTGGAGATTTGGCTCGCAAAAGGGCACATAGTCAGAACCAACACACTTGGCAATAATTGGCTATGTGGTTCAAGTGTGGAATTGAAGATGTGTTGGAGGATGTGAATTATCATAGTCACCCATGCTACAAATGTCATTGTTACAAATGCATGCTTTTGAGGTGGGCATATTCTCCTCAATGTATGTGTTTATTGGATTTGAGGTACACTTGGGGGTTCATGCATAAAAAATGATTGTCTTGTAATTTTTGGAAGTACTATCCTTATTACCTAGTTTACCCTTGTTATTGCATGAAGCCATGTCTTGAAGATAGATGTATTAATTCACTAACCACTTAAACACCCACTATTCACTACCACCTAAACACCCATTATTCACTATGAACATGTATTTTTCATATATCATAATGTAAAACTAGGTGATGGCATTTTTGTGTTCCCAAAGATTGTGTCCAAATATCAAAGGTTCATATTTTTGTTAAACCATTAGGGAAGGCAAATGTGGTCTTCATGCCATTAAACAAAATTTCAATTTAGGAAACTAAGTTTGTTACATCAAAATGGTTTTTGTTCTAAATAATGCCTATGTAACTTTATTGGTTTAAGGTCCCACTTGTCTTTTCCTATGATCTATGCATAGTTACAATCCTACATTATTACTACCATGTGGGGTTATAACTTCAACATGTTGTGGAGATGTCTCTAAATGCCCATACATACATGTTACAATGGTTGTTCTAGATGTTTGACATCAAACTAGTCAACAATCTTGAACTTTAAATGTTATTTTCCAAGGTGTGAATGGGCCCACCCACCACACTACATGTAAATGTACTTGTTATTTTATGTGATGTTATATATTTTGGATGTTATTAAACATCTAAACTATGTTAACCCCTTTGCTGCTTGAAATGTAATTAGGCTTGCATGTTTTTTAATAATATATTTGCAGCTATGTGTGTGAACACATTGTGTAGTTACCACCCATGCACCATTGTCAACAGTTGATGAATTGCAATAGTTTGTTGTAATGTAGTTTCTACAAAATCAATTATACCTTGTTTTGATTTTATCAAATATATATGGATATTATGACAACATGTAATTATTGTCCATGTGAAAGACATTTCAATTGCACTAAAGAAGGCTAGTGTGAAGTCCATGGGTACATTTGCCATGCATGTATTCAAGTTTGTAAGGTACTCAATTGGTCTTTATGCATCATACATGTTGCCCTCTTTATTTGTGTTATTGTTGTTGTTGTAATGTCTCTGTGTTGGGGGTTCATTCTTTGTGTGCTCCCTAGGACTCAACCACCTATACCCAATATTTCCAATGTTTTGAAATCATTGGGTGATGCATCCTATTCCATTTCTTGATGTTTTATTGTTGTCTGCTTCTTGTGGGTGTTTGAAGTAGGCCTTGGTACATGTAATGATTCTACACTTTTGATTATACCATCTAAGTTATTTACCCATGGTTTCACCTCGAATCAAACTATACATTTGCAATGTTCTCTTGTACATGTGGTTCATGTTGTGTTTTAGATTAAATGGTTGGCAAAGAGCATGCATGGGGAATAATTTGGAGCATTGGGAGGGAAGGTGTGTAATGCACTCTACTATGTCTGAATCAAAACAATAGAAGGTGCAAAAAGTCCTAACATTGTGGGAAGATGCAAACCTCCGTTATTTACAAGTTATGCCATGGGTCACATGTTGTGCAAGATGGTGCTTTTATGTAGTCCTACCACAACCTTAGCACCTATGCACATTCTACGCACATATACTTCATACTTGGTGGTGCACCTTGTACTTTAATGTAAATTGAACCTTTTTGTTCTACCCAATCACTACAACAACAGGGGGCTATTTTGCGATCCAAATATCATCGCAAACAACAAAGAAAAATGTTTCCGAAATCCCGCTGTTGCGAACCATAATTCTTCGCAAATTCTTAAGTTTTTGCGATACCACAACATTCGCACCCGTACAATTGCAAGTCCTTCGCAACTCCCGAACTTGATACAATCGCCAAACTTTTCCGATTACAACTGCTTCTATCCATTGTTTGCAATTAACATTACATCAGAAACTATTTGCAGCAAACCCATCACCGCAACGACTTAGCGAATCGACTCAAAACTCTATTGGTTTCCGATATAAGATGTAACACAAACATTTTGGGATTTTCAAAATGCCGCTAAAAGTTTGCAATTAACATTACATCAGAAACTATTTGTAGCAAACCCATCACCGCAACAACTTAGCGAACCGACTCAAAACTCTATCGGTTTCCGATATAATATCTAACGTAAACATTTTGGGATTTTCAAAATGCCGCTAAAAGTTTGCGATTAACATTACATCGGAAACTATTTGCAACAAACCCATCACCGTAACGA
>Ga0116228_10002740_pt1 | contig 15282 bp, 9 predicted proteins | sample S1TSphfallax_2_FD_89694 | JGI IMG/M metagenome (GOLD analysis project Ga0116228, IMG submission 89694) | Host-associated microbial communities from peat moss isolated from Minnesota, USA - S1T2_Fc - Sphagnum fallax MG | ecosystem: Host-associated > Plants > Peat moss > Unclassified | place: USA...
ATAATTTTACTAGATATATATTTAATGTTGTTGTTTTTATTTTTTTAAAGAATTAAAGTGCTTTCAAAACGACATAATCATGTATAAATTTTATTTACACCATTACATACTAATATATGAAATAACTGCAAGAAGGAAAGATTGAATCTTTTTTATCCTATATGGTACACTTTTTTAAAAATTCACCCTTTATACATATGAATTTCTTTTTCAAGTTGTATCTATCATAGCAAATGATATCAACATCTTTTAAGATAAGTTTTCACCTAAGTTAAAAAAATTCATAGATGAATAAACATTCAATAATAATATAAATAAAATAATAAAATTTGAAAAGTAACAACCATGCACATTTGAACACTTTTAAAAAAATTTGCTAAGAACTTGTATGCAATGTTGTATGTAATTGAAATGAGCCACTATATTATACATGCACCCAAAACGAGTTCATTGCAATAAGGTGACACGTGCAGGGCTGATTCATGTTATCATGTTTGCACCCATCACCTCAAGTGCTTACCACATAAATAATGATTCGAGGCTGGTATTCCCTCAAAGTCATACCAATTTTGTCTGTTTTTTTTTTATACAAGTGCCAGTCTATATACTAGAGTTCCAACTTTGTACCCACTCAACACTGGTTCAAACCTCGCTCTCTATGAAGATATTATGACTATTTTTTATCATTCGTCTTTCCTATCATGTCTTACAATGTGTTTCTTTCAGAGCCCTGATATCTGCTAAAAACACAGGAGACGATTTGTGCATCTGCTGGCATGAAGGAGATATGGAAATTAACACAGAAAAATGATTATAATAAAGATCTTTACATTAATTGAGAGTCGAGCACTTTGGCCAGGAACCTCAGTATGAAATGCAGAGACTCGGCAATTAATGCACAAGGTTCGACAATAACTATTTAGTTGTAGTCTGGAGCAGTGGTTCCAGAGTTGCTGCTTTGTTAGTGGCCTGCAGTCTGATGGCAGTACATAAAACTGGACTGAGTTCTGGTGACAGCATGTTGTCTGAGCAAAGAAGGCTAGAGCTGTGCAGTGTAAAGACATGAAAGAACTTGTCCATATAGATTGTTCTTGTTTCTTCTTGTATATTGAAGAAGCATAATGTGAGAAAAATGTTTCCATGGAAAAAGAGACCAGGGAGAAATTGTTGTAATGCAAGAAGCATAATTAATATATCTGACCTCGAAAAATGTTTCACAATTGAAAAAATTCCATGGTGATTGATGGGTGTAATGGAACAAGTAATCAAACGACTCACATTTTCACATTTATGCTTCAATTTGGAAAAGTTTATGAAGCATCTATGAAAGAAGTTCATGAAGATTGTCTTAATGGAAGAAGCATAATGTTCGAAGGGACCAAGAGAGGTTGTAGGTGGTTGGGGGAGGGACAGTAGTAGGTAGGTATAGGGCATGAGTGATCTAAAGAAATTTTCCATCATTGAATCGAATCGAATTGAAAATCAGAATCCACAAAATCATATTGATCACCACATGATTAGATGCCAAAGCTTGCATGCAATCTTGAAGTGCAGATTTTTTTTAAATACATATAAATAAATGTTGCCTTTTGCCACTCTCTGACAGACGAACATTACCACCTTCCAAATTGAATTGTGAAGACTTTTTTACCAAAAGAAGAGCAACTTCAAACAGAAGTGACAACCCCATGACTAATGGGTCTGACCCTTTATTCTATAAAATCAAGCAGCTCATTGCCTAATGGCTCTGCCACTTATGGCAAGTTCACATAAGCAACAACCAAAATAGGAAATGTTCCATGATTTCTCAGAAAATGAACTCTCAGTTCACAATCACAACCAGCAATCATCCCTCAGTGAATGTGGGACCAAAGTGAACTCTGCATCGTTGTTGCATTAAATGTGGGACCAATATGAACTCTGTGTTGTTGCATAATGGGTGCACAGATCTACTAATGAAGTCACAGCTTTTACAAATTATTGGATGAGAGTCATTTACACAATTAAAGAAACGAATAGGATCCAACATTTCTCGGTACTATATATAATAGACAAATAAGTTATTGTGCATTGAAATGAAGGGACCATAATAGGGAGAAGTCTACTTATTATAGCATTCAAAGTAATTCTCTGAGAAATTCATATTTAGCTTAAATAATTGATTGAACCAAAAATGGATTTGTAATAAACTACCTAGAATTAGTTAGTTAGTTCGAAAGTACTACTACTCATAACCTTTCAAGTATTTCAACTTGAATCAAATCTATTTTTCTTTTTATCTCAATACATGCAATTCCTCCATAATTAGAAGAACTTCTTATATGTTTACTTATGTAAATTTTGATGCAATTACACATTTTCCGATCTTCCTGAAGAAGTTTTAAATAATTTTTCAGTTGTGTGAACGAATATGAATGATGATTTTACAAATAGAGGTCAAATAAGGATAAGGCCACAGATCTTCGAGGTCTAATGATTACATAACTTCAAATTCTAATTTGTACAGATAGAGGGACTCAAACCCCCACAAACATTATGGTCACTAGAACCTAAGCCCAACATGTCTACCAATTCCATCATATCTGCCCAAACTTGGTTTAATTTGCGAAAATCTTTTTTTTAATTTTAGTTATCAAACCTTCGTGGCCTAAATACTATTTCAAATAATGATTATATCACAACGGCCCTTGTATTACCAAGCCAATCCTTGTTTAGTCCAACTAATTGCAAAGTTTCTGAGGAAAATGACAATAATTACACACTAATGCTAATATTTCACCTAGAAGGAGAGATTGATTTTGGGCTGTACTTAAGATGTAGAACCTGAAAATGACAACTCTTAACCTCCCTGCATTGTTTGTGACCTCAGTACCAAAAATTGTCTAACCTCACTGGATGTTAAAAGGGGCTTTTGATGGAAAAATCTCCATTGAATAATAAGAGGAGCAATTGTCAAGGGGGCCAAGCAGTTCCACTGTCATCTTCCAAGCAAATCAAGACAATACTAGCTAGCTGACAGTCCAAGCAAGGGAAATCCCCTCCCCAAAAAAGATTACCTATGAAATTGCACAATAGACTCCATAACAAATACTTTGAAGGTAACCAAGCAATGAGCATTGTGTCAAAAAAATAACACTCCACAGAAAAATATTTTGAAGGTAGCCACACATTGTGTCAAAAAATAACAAAACTGACCACAAAAAGAATGAGCACCATTGGTAACCTTCGGAATTACACTCAAAAAATGTCAGACACCAGTTCTTCTATCATGATGAAGAGCAGTGACTTAACTGCCATTACTCTTCTTTTCCCCCCACTGAGTTTCTTTGTTCATCAGCAGGTGGTGCATAGAAGAAGGGAAATAAATAATCTGCTCAAAAAATTTCACCGACAAACAATTCTGTAAAATTCTGGGTCCTCAGTTTGTCTCTTGCATTTCTTGAAGCAAAAGGTAAGACTCAGTTGGCCGGTCATGATGTTTTAGCTAGCACTCAACAAGCAACGTAGCTTTGAATTGAGGAAAAATGTTAAATAGTATCCTAGTTTAAGCTCCAACAAGCTCTTCTCAAAAAACCATATCTTTTTTGGTTTTCCCCTTGTCAATTTTATGTCTTTACAATGTTTGTTCCATGTTTTTTTGTTCAACAAATTTACAAACCTAGTTTCATGTTTTGCTGATTTTTGTTTGTTTCCAATTCATGATTCTTAGCTTCTTCACCTCTTTCGGGATTTCTGGAACTTCACCTCTTTCTGTTCCTGGACTATTTTTGGGCTGAAACCCATAGCTCATTCCTTCATTGCCATGTTGGCTGAGGTGCATCATCACCCAGTAGGAATGGGTTGGCCAAAGCTTTATCCCGTGCTGAGCACAAGAACTGATGAAGTGGGACACGGTCATCTTCATCTTCCAAGTTATCACCATCCATGCTGTCTTCATCGCTCCCACTGTCATCCATTTCAACATCAAATGAGTCACCAGCACCATCATCCCCTCGAAGCCAATCTGATGCATCCGTTCCCTTGTTCCCTTGTTCATAATCATTGTCAAACATGCCTTCATGCCGGAACACACGCTTGAACCCTTGTAAGGTTGATAAATGATCCTGGCGCAAAAGCTCCTTCAGCAGCACATCCTTGCAAGAGTCCCCTGTAACTTCCCATAAACAATGCTTTGGAGGTTCATGGGAAGACGTAGCTGCTGCTGCTGCTGCTTCCTTTTCCATGACTGCCGCTTCACCCTCCTGATTTCCTCCTCTGCTCTCACGGGAGTTGAAAATTGCTTGTGACATCCAATCCTTCCAAACCATTTTCCGGTACTTGCGTTCCTCATAACAGCCTGATGACAAAGTTCCTAGTTGATGTCATATGCTAGACATAGCCATAAGATGTTATACCCTATAATACACTAAGCCCTGAACAAATTATTCAAATTCATTTTTTTCAGCAATTATCTAATCTGACTACCCATGCAGAAGTGGACCTGACAAAGCATGCATGGAACACAAAGAATAAATACCAGAAAAAGAACACCTGAAAATATACAGCACTCTGGCTCAGATCAGTAGTACCTGAGACAACAAGCCTGTAGACATAGACCATCTTCTTCTGCCCTAGCCGAAATGCTCGGCTGATTGCTTGTCTGATAACTGCTGGGTTCCACAACACATCCATGAAAACTACCCGAGAAGCTCCTGTTAGGGTAATTCCTTCCCCACAAGCCTTTGTCGATGCAAGCAAAACCCGCACCCCACTCATAGGATTGTTAAATCGCTCAATAATGCTTAGTCGATCTGTTAATCTGAGTTGGCCATCAAGCTGCAGAAAATCTGTCTCTTTCCTCCATCCAAATTCGGTCAGGAACATCTCTTGTAAGAGCAGAAGCGGCCCCAAATTCTGACTGAAAATGAGCATCTTCTCACTACCTGACGATGTGCCTGTCTGAAGAAGCCTAAGGAGATTGAGGACAAAATTTGTCTTCACCCCTGCTGCAGGGTCCCTGTTGGTCATGACCTCCTCCATGTCCGAAGGTGGCAAAATGTTGCTCACAATTTTTGAGACTTTAGATCCTGAGAAAAGAAATGGATGGATACATACGAGGGACATGATTGTTTCTTGCTCTAATACTGTATGCCGTAACCGTACTGCCAATTCTTGGAGCATTCTGTCTTGGAGGGGTGTCGGTTGAAGCAGAATTGAAAAGTCCCGTAGTGGTGGGAGGCTGCGTAAAACATCCCCAGTATAATGGTGCACAAAGCCACTTGTCAGCTTCTGAAGCTGTTCCAGACCTCGGGCTAATGATTCAGAGCTGCCATTCCGTCTTTGCCCACTCTCAATCTTGTTCCCAACCTCATCGATGAACATCCGCCTGGCTATTGCTTCTGCCACTTTTGTTGCACCATCCATCCCCGCCAAGGGATCAGATCCACTGTCCTCAATGCCAGCCTTGATTTCCTGCAGACATAGTTTCAAATTGAGGAAGATACATTATTGGGAAACAGAGAAGTTTTGACCCTTGCCCTTCTTCTCAGCAATTGCAATTGACAAGGGTCCTTTACATTTGTAACCCAGAAAAAATCAAGCAAAGAAAGCACTGACTCTAAGTGCAGCCACACCAAGAGAAGAGGGGAGCACTCACTACCTGGACAATAGAATCATTTCCACCCAACTCGGAAAAGGTTTCAACAAATCGGGGCCGCACAAGGTAGAGAGTGGTGAACAGCTCCTCAAAATTGTTCTGAAAAAGGGTGCCAGATAAGAGCACTCGCTTCTTTGTTTTAACAAGCATAAGTGCCTTCCTCACTTTGGCTTTTCGGTTGCGTGCAAAATGCCCCTCATCCAATATCAACATGTTGCTTGCCTCCAGAAGGTTTTGCCGGATTGTGGCACGTTCTAGTGAGTGGTTTGCATCATCAGTGAGTGACGTAAACATGGCATAACTCACAACCAGCACACTTGGATTTTGATGCCATTCCCAAAGCGTTGCCTGCTCATTTGCCAAAGTACACATCAACATGAAAAAGACAAAAAAGACATGAGGAAGTAAACTCAAATGGTCTCTGGTATTTTTTAGTATTACTCTCAAGAAACTCCACCCATTCATTTTCTTGCAGTAACTTGTCAGACCAAACTTGTGCAATGGTTGCTTGCTTACCAGACGACTGTTGTCTGTTTTCCTTCGTGTTGTTCCACCCACAAGGTGCAGCTGTCCATCCTTCTCATGTTCCTTGACAAGCTGACGTCCATATTCAGAAGCCCGGTTGAGAATATATACAGGAATGTCAACATTCCATTTCCGAAACTCCTGTTCCCAAGGCTGAAGCATGATTTTGGGAGCAATGATAAGAGGCCGACAGTTTGGGTTTGCACTCATATAGCTTTGCAAGAAGCTGATGATCAGAAAAGTCTTCCCTGTGCCTGGAGCATGTGAGAGAACACAACCCCCTATCTCTGTCGTCAACCCTCCAGGACCCAATCCTGCCAGGTTCCGCCAAAGGAACTGAAACCCCTCTTTCTGATGCTTCTGCATGTACTTTTCCAACTCAGGGATTGCATCAAAAAGTGAGGTTTCAGTCATTCCAGGACCATGATGATCCCTGCAATCTCCCAGCTCATCTGTGTCAGAATCCCAGCCATGAAAGGTGTCAAGGTTGTCAAGGTCTGACCCATCGACTTCACTGTCATCTCGAGCATCTCGAGCAATTGTCAGTCTTTGAGGCATCTGCACACATCACATAAACAAGTTAACAATTTTCTACATGCACAGTCTTTTGCAGCATAGCAAAAACAAACTACTGGTTACTTTGCCACTCCAGACAGTGTGTATAGTAACTGGGTCACAAAAAAAGTTACTGCCATTGATAGTATGAGCATCTCCAGCAGTGGTCAGTACTTGACCCTGCAAAAATATTTCTCACATCCAAGTTTTAATTATTTACTTTTTTTCAACCCCACCCATAAAACTAAAACTGGGACTGCAAAAAGGTGAGAGACTACAAACGACAGACCACCTGGACCAATCATTATGACTCACCAATCAGAAACAGGGAGCACCAGTCAGATCATATTTATTACACTCTTCTCTGGCAGGTGTTGGGCTTTGTTGTGCCTTTTACCAGTATCAGCAAATTGTGCAAAAATGCTGGCCCAAAACCATTTTGCTGAACCAAATTGGCATGTTTTGAATTTCTTCATCCAATTTTAATTTGCAGGGTCACATACTGAGCACTGGGGGAGTTGTTCTAAACTCATGGAGTGTTTGCAAGCCTTGCAAAGACACTCATCCAGTCGGTAAGTACATGACAGAGTACTTCAGAAAAAGAAAGTTTGAGTCCTTACATCTCGTTCAACCATGTTTGCGATCTTGAGTCCCAGCAGGCCACACACTTGGCAGACCAGCCCTGACTCATGGTCAAAGAAGAACACATGCTTTGCATCACTCTCAGATCCATCAGGATTCCTGCACTTGGTGACACAGTCAATAGGACCCTCCTGCTGCTGTTCCTTCTTCCCTGATTGCACACCTCCTCCCTACAAACATCAAATCCACATGAGCACATACAAAGATTTCAATCTTGACAGCAAAGTTTCTTCTTCTTCTAGCTAACAAATCCCACTACCCTCCTCACCTTGACTGTAACCACAAAACTATGAACACCCATCTGTCTGGAACATGGACTAATCAAAAGACCTGAAACCACAGCTCCCAAGTGCAGAGATGTTGTTAAACTGCAGTTCTTCCTGTGTGCACTATCCATCCATAGTGCTGCTGGCTATGTGTTACGTACCTTACTTCTGGCTTCCATAGCTTCACTTTCCAATGCCATCCGCATATCCTCCCATGCATCTTGTACTCTGGCATCCTCTGCTTTGGTTGCTGGCATCACTGTACTTTCAGGACCCCATTGTTCCATAAGCGGGTTCCACCCTGGAAGAAGACAACATCTTTCTGGGCTTTGTGGAACATTCACATTGTCATCATCCACATTGTCCTCAGGAATTGTCTTGAACAAATCTATGTATGTCACTTCTTTTGTGGCTTGCTGCTTCTTAGATCGTGGAGCAACTCCCTCAAACTGACGCCGTTTCTGATTCTCCTACAGTTTTTGGTTAGCTTCTCCATAATTAGTGCGAAAACTGAACCGAACTGAACCCAAAAACAGTTAGAAGGGATTCAGGTTTAGGGTTTAGGGTTTGGGTTTAAACCCTAAACCTTAAACCTTTGGGACTTTGGACAATGAATTTTATGAACCTGAGCAGTTCCCTGTGACTCTAAGGACCATCCTGTTAGAATCTGTGAATCTCCTCTGCTACCTGTGTCCACAAACATTACCACCTGCAATTACCCACAAACGACCCCGAACATCAACTTCTTCAGGAGGTGGTCCTCCTGCAATATTACTAAACAAAGTTCCATGGCTTGATGAATAAGAACCTTGCAGATAGTGATGGATGGGTTTAGGGTTTATCATCCTCTATTACAGATGCAACCATACCTATGTGACAATCCAGCATGCAAGAGGTAGTGCAAGACACCATAATCTGCTAGAGCCATGAACCTAAACAAACGCACACAAGTGAGTTGACAGTTTGTGTGGAAAAAACTGACTGACCTGTGGAAAAACTCCTCCCTTGGTCTTCAATCTTGTCTGGTCTTTGTCCCGAGCACACTCTGTCACCAGTAAATCCTCAAGATCTTCTGCAAAATGCTCCAGTCCCATCATCCCAAGACTCACCGGAGGATCATCATCCTTGACGATGTCTGCCTGCTCCAGCATTGAATTCAAAACTTCCTCCTTATAAACACAGATAAATTTTTCATTGTCTAGTATGATAGTTTTCATTGTCTTTGGGACAAGTTTCTTCACCACCACATCCTTGTGTTTCAATTTTTTACGGCGGAACAAGTGCTCGCCTCTAGAGTTTGCTTTCTGAAACCTTCTTAGACCCTTCGCCTTTGCAGCTGGATCAACTTTTGTACACTGCTCAGGAAGATTACACTGTGGTGTATCAACCTCCTCTCCTATCAATTGTTCCAAAAAAGCTGCTAAGTGAGCATCCTCTGTGCTATCTGCATCATCAGCAGGCGCAGGTTTTGCCACAAGTGGATCTGATGATTTTACATTGTTCGTCAGCTGTTGAGGAGGAGGAGGGTTACACATTGTAGCATCAATCTCCTCTGCTATCGAACGTTCCAAAAAAGCAGCCAAATCTGCATCCTCTGAATCATCATCATCCACATCATCACCAGGGGCAGCAGCTACTGCCAGACTGGGATTTGCTGGCTTGACTTTGGCATGCTGCAGAGGATCACACATGGAAGCATTGATCTCCTCTTTTGGATGTTCCCACAAAGCAGAAAAGTCAGCATCCTCCATACAATCACCATCATCATCATCGGGAACAGATTCTGCCAGAATACGAGGTTTCCGCTTCTTCACCTTTGTTGTCTTAACCTGAAGATGTGTACCACCAGAAGAACCATTATTACAAGCTCTCCTCCGCTTGAAATTTTGCCTCAATAGGGGACGAAGATGACAGGATTTCCTTGCATAAAGCTGCTTTCGGGTCGAGCGTTCTCTATAGTCATCAGAATCGGAGCTATCACAGCTCGTAACAAGGTCGAAATGGTCAGTGACAGCAGTCTTCCGATCTATCTCTTCCTCCTCATCTTCCCGATAAACAACAACAGAAGGAGTAGAGTACAGATCATTTCCAGACCTCCCATGTTCACTATTGTCATTCTGGGTTACTTCTCTGACACAATCACCAAAAACCTCTGATCCCATATTTCTGTTCCTGACTTCACGACTAACTTTGATGCCACTGTTGTCACAGGGGTTTCCTTCAGTGGCTTTTGGACTTTCCATGCAGTTACTGTGAGCAATCATGTCTCGGTTTGTGGCCTTGTTCTTACTATGATCTTTACAACTGGACCCACTACGGGATTCTCCTGGAACAACTGTTCCTCCTCGGGTGGTTCCCCGGCTGACTCTGTTGCTACTGCCATCACCACCAAGATCATGGATGCATTCATTTTCAGACTCATCAGCAATGGTTGTTGCCCTGATACTATGATGGTTTTTCCGACAGCCATTGGTAATCACATTGCTGAGGCCAGTTGCTGATTTTGCAGGAGCTGCCACCACTCCACTATTAGTATACTGCCAGGTGCCTCCCTGGCCACCACCGCAACATGCATTGGGGACTTCATTGCTACATCCCTTCCTCCTGGATTTGACAGCAACTTCTCCTCCCCTGATTGCAGAGCTCGCTCTGTTGCCATTACTACCACCATCTAATTCCATTTCATTGCTTGCAACATCCCCAAATCTATCTGCACCTGCATTGGCAGATCGACCACTGAAAACAACCCTGTCATTGCTACCATCGACTTGTCCATTTCCAGAAGAAGCAGCAGCAGCAGCAGCAGCAACTGATCCACGGATTCCACGCCGGAGTCTGTAACCAATTCTCTGGCCAACAACATTCACAGGTTCACTAGCAACAACAGTTTCCCCCAACTGGCAGCTGACTGTATAGCCACTACCACGGCCGCCATCAAGATCAGCACCACCACCTTCATCAACATCACCGTCGTCAATAAGTATTGGTTGATTTCTTGATCCACCATGGTCAATTTGAGGTTCTGTTTCTTCTTCCTCCCCATTCAAATCAGGAGAGCTGAAAGAGAAGATTGGGAGGGTGCTTCTCTCCAGCTCCAACTCAGAGCTCTGTTCTTGCACAGGGCTGGAGGAGGGCTCATCAGACCATACTTTCTCAATACCCACATCTTCAAGAAAATCATCAAAGGACAGGAGAGAAATAGGGTTGCTGTTTCTCACTGCTGCTGATGGCCATTGATCACCACCTGCTACTTGACTCTTGGTGGAAAAATCCAGTTCTTTGTTCTCTTTTTCCGTATACCACACTGTCCCATCAACAGCCCACTTCTGCTTTGCTGCTTTCTCATTGCATGGTAAAGCTGACATCAGGATTTGCGAAAATGGCATGTTGTTGAGAGCCTTCTGCATGATACTCATTTTAGCAAGATCCACTTGCAATGTGAATCCTTCCAATAACAATCTCTGTTCATGATCAAACGGAAGCTTCTTCGGGATTTGATAAAGCTGTACGTAATATGTACATCGACACTTTTGGCGCATGTGTTGGCGTGGGGTCATCCTCAGTATTTTGGCATCATACCAAGCCTGTGCATCAAACACAACAAAATGCATGACATGCCTACACTGCACAACAGAGGTTAGAAAAACAAGGACTAGGAGAGAAGGAATGGCAGACATCTTCTACTGCTGGTTTTAGGGTTTAGAGAGAGTGTTTTAGGGTTGCACAATAAGGTCTGACATTCAATTGACATGGAGTAGTGTACCCAGAGAAGGTAACCAACCCACAAACCCAACAGCATGAACAGCAGCACACACACAGAGAGACAGAGAGAGAAAGGGGAGGGGACAAGAGAGACACAGACCGCATGGCGGTTGCGGCCATCAGGATGATGTGCAAACACACAGACATCATTTCCTCGACTCAGCACTTGTTTGCAGTCACTTGGATACGCCATGCGGGATCGCATGCGCAGATGGCCCTGAGGTAGCCACTCATTGTCAGCAGACTTGAACTTCTCATAACGAACTCGGAATTCTTCTCCCCTTTGTTTCAAGATGCTCGCATCCCACCAGGATCCCTTGCAATAGGCCTCCAATGCTGTGACCCAATCAAAAAGCAAATGCCCTAGTTATGGCACTCAGATACCCTAAAAGCAAAAGTGTATGTTCCAATCTGGCTATTGCATCCATCTACAGAAGAGAGAGAGAGAGAGAGAGAGAGAAACAATGCACAACAAATGGACAAAGACTTCTGCAGAAGAAGAAATACACTCATTCGTACCAGGCATGGAAGTCATGGCATCTTCTTTGTCTTTGGCAGTTGCTCTTTTGTTTCGGCGGAAGTGTTTTTCAGAGTCGGAATCATCTGAGTCTTCATCCATGGAGGCAGTGGCTCTTCCACAGCTGTGACTCACTGACCATAATCGGTCCTTCCGAGGAGGATTGGGGGGAGCATCGTCAGCAGCAGCAGATGGACCATGATCCAGTGAGAGTGTAACCCATGACGAACCCCGTGATGAAGATTCCAGTGAAGGCAATGCCACCTGCCTTCTTCTCCCCCTCAACATTGCTTCCACTAGGAACTCCACATCACTACTACTAGCAGCTAGCTGCTTAGATCACAAGACTTTTCAGGAGAAGATAGGTTTCAGCAGATAGATGGCTGACACATTCCTGACAAAAACCACAAAAATGGGAATCAGAAAAAATTGTGGACAAAACCCAGTTCTTTCTATCAGAACTTTCTCCATGACTTCCTTGTAAACCAACCCAAGACCCCAAGAAAAACCCTTAAACCAAAAATCAATTGTACACTACATAGGTAAGATCCATAGATGATGGGTTACAGTCAAGGTGCTCAGAGTGAGGTGTTTCTTCATCATGCAAAAATTGATCCTTTGGGTCTTTGCCAATTTTTAAAAAAACCCAAAATTCTCAGCTACATACATACAAAGATGTAGATATCATGAGAAGAAACTGCTCAACCTGTCGTGTACTGCTCATACTTACTCTGTGAATGAGTGATGCATGTGATGCATGACTCTTTGTCAGTGTCTGCAAAGGCAATGAGGATATGTATAAAGCAGCAAACCCACAAGGTGAAGAACAATCGCAGCTAAATGGGCAAGAAATAATGGGGGGAGATTCTGATATCGATGAGCATAATAGCACTGCCGAACTTATTCTTACAAGATTCAGAGCAGCTCAAGCATCCGTCTGGACAAACCAAAATGCAGCCCAAAAGAGGGAGCAAGATAGAACAACCAAGAATACAGCAAAATTGGAAATGAAGACAGCTTACCAACAAAGAGCAAACAAGGAGCCCATTTCACCACCACCAGCTGCTACCATAGCTTCCCTGCTCTCCATAACAACCGATCCCTTTCTGCATTCTTCTTCTTCTTCGAGTTTTGCATTTGCAAATTGTTAAAAACAACACTTAAAAAAAATCCAAGTATGAACAAAAACACTCCACCCCAAAAAACATTTGTATCATCCCCCTTTCTTTCTTTCTTTCTTTCTTCCTTCCTTCCCCTTGCAACCCAATTCTTCTTGTGCACAAGATGAAGTTCTTATGCAACAAAGCAAAAAACACAGTGCAACAGGAAAAAGATCCACACATTTGGGTAAGAAAGAAGAACCGAAACGCTGACAAAAAATACCCAAAATTTGGAGGAGAATCCAAAGAAAGAACTCAACCCCATTAGAGCTTTTTTTTCCTTCCCCCACAACAATTCTTCAATTTTGTTCCAAACCCATTACTGCATTTTCCAATCCTCTGCTGCAACATACATACAAAAAAACAAAAACCCACTCTTGATTTTATTAAGCAGCTGCTGATGGGTTCTGTTGTGTTGCACAAAAGAATTAATGCTTTGAAAGCTCACATAAACCCTAATCTTGAACAAGAAAATTAGCACCCCCTAATAAAGACCCCTTCTTTGAGGAGGAGGACGACGACGACGACGACATGAAATTAATGAAATCAAAAAAGGACATGAAATTTAAGGAATCCACAAAAGTTACAAAAGACACAACAAAATGCAGCACAAAGAAAGAAGAATTTTCTATGTTTTTCAAAAAAAGAAAAACACCATCAACAAAATGCTGAATCAGAAAAAAACATTGTCAGATACAGAATTGTTGAGACAGCATGATGGCAACCCCATTAACAATAACAACAACAAAACAACAGCAGCAGCAGGAGGAGGAGGAGGAGGAGGAGGAGCAGCAGCAGCAGCAGCAGAAGGACTGTTTTTGCACGAATTCCAACAATCAATTTTGGTACATCACCCAACAATCAATTTGCACAAAACATGGAGTGAAAATGACATATAGAATTGAATTGAATGAATGAATGAATGAAGAACATTAGGTATCACACAGTTTTATTGGCCTTGCCTTGGTAGGCAAGGATACTGTGTTTAGATTCATTATAGAGTATAGTAGCTTAAGGGATTTTGGGCGCTCTAGGTAATAACAACAGGTCTATTTTTATATGAGGATTTCTGAAAGATGATATTTTGGCTTGTGCTGAAACTTGAGATTAGTTTCAGAGTGTTCTAATATCTTGAAGGATTTTGGTTTCTTTTAGAGGATTTTTGGAAAACTATAATTTGTGCATGGTGAAATGTTGGAGTTTCCATCAATCCTCTTTTTGCCTTACTATACTTTTTAATGTAAATGGCAAGGCGACATTGTGTGACACACCCCTTGTTAGAGAATGTCTAGCTATTATACCACCTATGTTTGATGTTTTGGTCCCTCTCTCAGTAGTTACCACTTGCCACATCCAACATGCAGTGTTCGTTCCCCCCACCCCCTCTCTCAAAGAGCAGAGCATTTCCAGCAGGATTTGACCCTGCCAAAATATTTCTCACATCCAAGTTTTAGTTATTTGTCTTTTTCCACCCCCACACATTGAACTAAATCCGGGACAGCAAGCAAAGAGTTGGGAGACTACTAATAGCAACCCACCTGGACCTGGACCAATCAAACGAACTAGCCAGTCAGAAAGAGGAGGGGAGGGGGGAAGAGGCGACAGTCAATAAATACGATTTGACTCTATTTACTCTTCTTCTGAGAGCCCCTGGACGATGTGCACTTTTTCCTATACCAATCCAATAGGGCCCACTGAATATGAGTCTTACACCTCATCCAAAAATGTCCACTATAGGCCCACAAACTCAGCACAATGGGGCTACTCTCATAACGCAATTACACATGACAAAGCGTGTTGTGTCAAGTGCAAGACTTATGTAAATGTCATCACTTGAGCCTTGTTGGCCAATTAAAAAGCAGTAATTTTCTCTTAGTGGCCCTCTTGGAGGGCACTGTATGAGTTTCACATTGTCTCACTCTTATGCTTCTTCATCCACAAATGTATTTGTATACATGCCACCTTGCTACTCTGAGTGGAGATGCTCTTATTAGACTACTGGTATTTTTCTTTGGGGGATATTTGGTGGAATCCTCCCATTTTTGGACTGGTGTGGGATTTTTATATTTGCTAACAAAGGTAGCAAACTTTTTTTTGAGGGTTTGGGGGGAAGTAGTAGGGTCTGAAATTTGCTTCTTGATGCAAATCTTTCCTTTCTCCATGTCTACTTCTAAGTATTATAAAGCACTCCCAAGGTTTTTTGGCCTTGCCTACCGAGAA
>Ga0116228_10002742_pt1 | contig 15275 bp, 15 predicted proteins | sample S1TSphfallax_2_FD_89694 | JGI IMG/M metagenome (GOLD analysis project Ga0116228, IMG submission 89694) | Host-associated microbial communities from peat moss isolated from Minnesota, USA - S1T2_Fc - Sphagnum fallax MG | ecosystem: Host-associated > Plants > Peat moss > Unclassified | place...
AGCGGGCGGGGTTTTTCGACTCGGCTCCTGCCTCGGCGAAAAAGGCCGGCCTTCCTGGCCGGCCCCGCTACGCGGCCTTTTCCGCCCACTCCCCTCACCTCCATCAAGTCGCGCCAAGGGCCGCCCCCGCCGCCTCTACCTATCTCACGGTGATCTTGTAGGAGCGCGCCTGCGCGCGACCGATTGTCGCGAACACCATCATCGTTTCGATGCATCCGGTCGCGCGCAAGGCGCGCTCCTACAGGGATACGGTGTCGTCAGGTGCATCGCTTCCTATCGCGACATCCTCCAAAGCCAGACCGCCCCCAACAACGCGCCCACTAACCCAGCACTCGCCGCTTCAAACACCATCCCCGGCCATTCCTCCCGCGGCAGCAAACACCCATGCGCCGCCATATCGCCCACGGCGAACGATCCGGCAATAAACGCCACAAACGACAACACCGAAAACATCCGCGCCCCCGTCGCCAGCGAACACCTCTGGCCATAACTGCTCAGGTAGACAAGCAGGATCACCACCAGCAACACCAGCGCCACACCCACTTCCCACAGCCCCACGATCATTTCGCCCCTCCCAGCGCGCGCACCTCATCCCACATGCGCCGCACGTTCGCCTGCCTGGTGCATTGCAGGCTCATGCGATACAGCACGTTGACGCCCGACATCGCCCGGGCGACGCACCGCTGATTCGGCAATTCGGTTTCCGCCATGTATTCGGTCAGCACCGACTGCATCGCCTCGGCATATGCCTGCCACGTGGTCGCATCGACTTTGGCGCCGATCGATTCGATATCCATCGTGCGACACGCGCGCCCTGTAGGAGCGCGCCTTGCGCGCGACCGGTCGAACGGCAACGATGATGTTCTGCGCGATGAATGGTCGCGCGCAGGCGCGCTCCTACAACAAGCTGCGATCACGATGGGTAGAGGCGGCTGAGGGAAGAATGCCGCGTCCAGGCGGTGAACGGGGTCATGACGTAAACTTCGCCATGACCTTATACCTTGCTCTAAGCAGGGTTGCAGGTAAGTGTCCTCGGGTGTTCTAAGCACCCCGACAACGTTCCATATCCGCGCCTCAAACACTTGATAGACTTTCCTCGCCCCAATCGAAGGATTCGAATCATGTGCCGCCCGCTTACGCTCATCGCTGCCATGCTGCTCGCCGCGCCAGCTTTCGCCGCCGGCAGCACTCCGAAGATTATCCCGGTTAACAACGGACCTAACACCATCACGCTCGGTGGACTTCCCGCCATGGCCATGCGTGCGTGGCGCGACAACTTCAATGCACATAGCTTCGATGTGATCACCTTCTACGTTCGCTCGTCGGGCGATCCGAAGGCCACCTGGAATCTCGTTCCCGTATTCAAGAAACCCGACGGCAAGCTGGACGACGAGAAGCTGAACATCACGGCCGGTGGTGGCGCGGATTGCACGCTGGATGATTTCCGCCTTCTTCGCTCCGCCGATGGAAAGACCGAAACACTGGTGCTGGCGCACCGTGACTTCGGCGAAAGCTATGCGGATGACGCACCGGTTCATTTCACCTGGTTCAACCTCACCCGCAACAAGGATGAGGACGTTGGCCAGCCTTTGCTTTACTTCAAGGAAGATCGTCAGACGCAGTCAAAGAAGCGCTACTGCGATGTCAATGTGGCTTTTGATCGCGAGCTTCACCTTGGCGTGAAGAGCGGACACGGCGGCTTTTCCGATACACACGATTAGCTTTCATCAATGCGCCGAATCGGCAAATTAATTCGCAGATCGATAATTACAAAGGGATATACCAGCAGCCTAAAGGCTAGCCCGGCATCATTGGCGAAATCTTCGGCCTTAGCGTGGACTTCATGGAAGCCATGCATCGGTTTGGCATCAGCTTTGCCGTGCTCAGGACCATCCCGCTTGTGCTTGTCTGCGCGCCCTTGATCATCGCTTACCAGAGGTTCGCCCGGCTCTCCCTGAGCCAGGCATATTCGTTTCCAGTGCCGGACGCAAGACAAGCCCGTGGTCCTGGCACACGGGTTCTTCGCAACCTTGACAAGAGCCACGCAGATGACATGCCGACTCACCTCACCAGGCTTATCCTGACGATGACAGGCTTATCGAATGCACGCCCCTGATGACAGCCGGAGTGATCGCTCTTAATATGGGCCAGACGATGCGTGGCAGTGCATCGGATACACGGGCACGGATGCCATAGACCGTTCCTTGCATGCGAAGGGGGCTCCGCATGGAGCATAGAACCAGGCCTCCCATGTACTGGGGGCATCATTTGGCGATCGCCGCTGCCTACACTGGCATCTACGATATCCTTCGCACGATTACCGTGGCCCAGTTTGTCGTTACGGCAGGTCTTCGGATCGCCTGCCTTTTGCTCGTACCACGCAAATACTGGACGGCACTTCTGCTCGGTGAGGCTTTGCCAGTTATCGCGATGGCGGCTACTACCGTTGATCGGTTCGGTCCGGCGTTTGGTCTTATATCATCGTTCCCACCCATTGTTCTGTGCATGCTGATCGTGGCGTGGTTCACACGGAACACAAGTCTCAAACGGCCTGACGGCACCATCGACATCAACAGGCTGCTTCTCGTATCCATCGCATGTGCGCTGGCTTCCGCGGCCGACACTTGTCTGTCCGTTCTTGCTCCGCGGGCTCCGGATGGCGGAGCGCTTTATCACATATCTGTCGGGCAGGCGCTTCGATCCGTCCAGGGCTACTATCTGGGCGCCCTGGCCATTGCCCCTGCCTTTTTCGCGCTGAGGGAGCGACTCCGCGCCTTAACTACTCCCCTGCAATGGCAGCACATTCGCACCAGCGGGCTATTCAAGGACGTACTTTTCATACAGGTACCCCTTCTTACGTTCATTCTTTTCTATGCCTATATGGCCGGCGGCGGCGCGCTGGCGTATGGCCGGATGGCTGCCGTCGTTCCCATCCTGATACTCGGTGCAAGGCATCACTGGCATGGCGCTGCTGTAGCCGGCATGCTTTCCTCTGCCGCCCTGATGTGCACCTCAAGCTCGTTCCAGGACCCGTCACTCGATCCCGCGCAGACCGCCATGGCTTTCACATTGACGATATGCCTGGTGTTCGGCTCTGTGAAAGTCCTCCGCTCGACGAATACAAGCGAGTTCATCAACCTGCTTTTGAAGCATCGAATGTGACCATCGTATTTGTGCGCATTTGAGCAGACCTTTCCCTTCATAAGCCGAAGAAGCACACGCACGCCAAGGGCCACGCCTCCGACTAGACATCCGGTCATTACACGTGCCAGCGGGGACTTCTGCTCACATCCTTTGTGAAAGAGCTGCCTCTCCAAGGCCATTTTTTGCCTGTACATGGATGACACCCGGCAGTCAGAACCCCGGCACCAACATAGACACCATCCCGATGGCCACGCACACCGCCACTCCCGTGGCCATCCACCTGGGGCGTCGCTCTACCGGCGCACTTTCCATCCCCTGCAGCACCAGTACCTGCCATTCGACCGGGACGCGGATGCGGCGGATTTTTGCAGTACGTTCCATGGGTTTATTCCTCACCGTGATAGTTGAGCGGAAGGGGGCGGCCGTCGAGCTCTACCCGGGGGCGCCAGCCGTCCACGGCGCGATAGGAAATGCGCATGCGGTGGGGACGGCTGCGGCTGAGCCAGCGCCAGCGTGGCTTGCCCAGGTTGAGGATCAGCTCCGGCAGGGGCTGGCCGCGGATGCGGCGCAGGCGCAGGTAGCAGTCGAACTCCAGCGACAGCAGGGTCATGTCCGGTTGTCGATGATCGCGAAAGGTGGCGATCGGCAGCACCAGCGGGCTGGCCGGGTCGCCAGCACCGGGAAGGTCCACCCGGACGCTGTTGGCGTCGGAGGTTTTTTCCACGGCGTCGCGCAACGTATATAGCAAGGTGTCGAGGGCACACTCGATCATGGCTCAGTGCTCCCGCTCCACTGCAGGGAAATCCGGGAAGGCGGCCACACGTTCCAGCCAGCCATGCAGGTAACGGGCAAGCACCGGCCGCGCCCGTACCAGCTCACGGTAATACTCCCCCCGGGCGTGCTTGTAGCGGGTATAGACAGTGTACGGATCAGCGCGGTCCAGGGCGGTCAGCGTGACCTTGCCGACGCGGCCGTCCACCGCCAGCGCCGCGCCCAGGCCGTTGAGCACCCGCTGCAGCAGGCGGGTGGCCGCTTCGCCGGAGCTCACATGAAAGTCGGAGACGATATTCGCCACGGGCTGGAAGGCGATCTGGTCGCCGCCCACCACGTCCCAGTGCAGGGCCTTGTAGATGGTGCCGGCCTGTTCGTCGGTCAGGGCCAGCAGGGCGTGCAGGGTCGGCTCGATGCCCAGCAGGCGCTCGGCGCAGTGCTGGAAGGTGGCAAGGGTGATGCCCTTGTACATGATCCCCGGGCCGGTGATGTCGTTGAAGTAGCCGCCCTCGAAACGAAGCAGGGTCGGCAGGAAGCGCTGGAAGTCGGCCATGGGTCTCTCCGGTAAGACAGTGGCGTGGATGGGAAAGGGTTCAGGCGTCGGGTCAGCAGGGTTCGCGCAGACCGGGTCGCGGCATCGGCCGCGGATAGCGCAGGGCCACGGGGGCCGGGGGCGCCATAAGGGCTTCGAGTTCGGGGGTGAATTCAGGCGCGTGGCGGCCCTGGACCGGGGCCAGCCGCTGCCAGCGCTTGCCGTGCAGCAGGAAGGCCGCGACCTCCGGGCTCACGTAGTAGCGGGTGCGCATCACGGACTCGATGGCCTCCATCAGCACCTCGTACCCGTCGCGCTTGCGGACGAAGCCATGCGAGCCGGCGTCGAACACCGAACGGATGGCGCCGGCCTCTTCCTGGGCCGTGAGGCACAGCAGCCTCGTTTCCGGGCACAGCCCCGCTATCCGGCGGGCGGCGTGCAAACCGCTCAAGCCCCGCATCGAGCTGTCGAAAACCATGAGGGACGGCCGGGTGGCCATCGCCAGGCGTACGGCCTCGAGGCCGTCGTCGGTGGCGCCGACCACCTGGAAGCCCGGGGTCGACGAGAGCAGGGTCGCGAGTGTGTCGCGGGCCACCTCATGCTCGTCGGCAAGAAGGACGGTCACCGTGGTCACGGCGATACCCCTTCCGGCACCCGGCATGAGCAGGAGGCGTGTGACAGAATGCGAGAGGCGTGGTGACCGGGCAGCGGGAAACCAGGCATTGGGGGGAATCCATGGGAGGCGACAGTGGGCACACCCTCGGGGTGAGGGCCCTTTCGCGTCCTTCCGGAAACCTTACGGTTTGCAAAACCCTTTAGACACGGGGACTTACCGCTGCACCTTTTTCGAGGTGGCGGCGGAAGGGAAGACATGCAAAGCAGCGAAGATCCGGCGTTCTTCAGCTTCGGTGACTGGACCGTGCGGCCGTCCCAGCGCAGCATCGAGCGGCAGGACGAGCGTGTTGTCCTGGAGCCGAAGCTGATCGACGTGCTCACCTACCTGGCCGGTACCGGCGGGGAAGTGGTGAGCACCGAGCAGCTGCTGGCCGCCTGCTGGCGGGGCACGTTCTATGGCGACAACCCGGTCCACAAGACCATGGCCCTGCTGCGCAAGGCGCTCCAGGACGACGCCCGCTCGCCCCGCTACATCGCCACCGTGCGCAAGCGCGGCTACCAGGTGGTGGCGAAGGTGGCCTTCGCCGACGCCCGCGAGCGTGCCACGGTCAGCCGGCGCAGCTGGAACGACGGCTCGCCCTTCCGCGGCCTGCTGGCCTTCGGCAGCGACGACCGCGACGTCTTCTTCGGCCGCGCCCGTGCCACGGCGGAACTGCTGCGGGCGATCCGTCGCAGCGACGCCGATGGCTGCGCCTTCGTGCTGGTGGCCGGCCCGAGCGGCTGCGGCAAGTCGTCGCTGGTGCAGGCGGGTATCGTTCCGGCACTGCTGGGCGAGGCCGGTCACGATGGCCTGCGCGCCACGGCCTGGACCTCGTTCGTGGCCCGCACTCCTACCTCGCCGCTGGTGGATACCCTCGCCGGTGCGCTATGTCGCTGGGCACCGGCCGGCCGCCCTGTCTTCGTGGACAGCGAGCGCCCGGCCCTGGGCAAGGCGCTGGTGAACGACCTCGACTTTGTCATCGAACGCATCGAGCGCGAGGTGCCGGCGGGCAACGGCCGCCTGTTGCTCGTGGTCGATGCCATGGAGGGCCTGCTCACCCAGGCTTCCGAGCAGGTCACGGCGGCCATTGCCGCGCTCGACCGCCTGGCGCGCAGTGGCCGGGTTATCGTGCTCGGCACCTGTCGCAACGATTTCTATCCACAGCTCATGGCCATCCCCGGCCTGCTGGCCCTGAAGCACGACGGCGGCAGCTACGACCTCGCGCCGCCGACGCAGGGCGAGATGGCCCAGATCATCCGCCTGCCCGCCCGCGCGGCCGGCCTGCACTTCGGGCGCGACCCGCACGGCGAGCGCATGCTCGACGACGTGCTGCTGGAAGCAGCCTGCCGCCATGTCACCGCCCTGCCCCTGCTCCAGTACACCTTGCAGGCGCTGTACGAGGCCAAGGATGAAGACGGTACGCTGACCTTCGCCGCCTACGAGGCGATGGGTGGACTGGAGGGCGCGCTGGCCCAGCGCGCCGAGCGTATCCACGACAGCCTCGATGCCCGCGCCATCCGCGCCTTCCCTCGTCTGTTGCACCGGCTGGTGGCCGTGGCCGGCGATGGTGACGGTGTCACCGCGCGCACCGTGCGCTGGATCGACATCGACGATGACGAGCAGCACGCCGTACGCCAGCTGATCGACGCCCGCCTGCTGGTCAGCCTGCTGGAAGACGACGAAGCCTGCTTCACGCTCGCCCACGAAGCCCTGCTGCGCCACTGGCCCCGCGTGGCCGAATGGGTGCAGACGCATCGTGCCGACCTGCGCGCACGGGCACGCATCGCCGAGATGGCCACGCGCTGGTCCACCGAAGGCCAGCGCCGCGAGCATCTGATTCCGCGCGGCCAGCTGCTGGCCGACGCAAAGCGGCTGTCACGCGAGGCGCATCCGCCACTGGATGCCACGCAGGCGCGCTTCATCGGCCTGTCGCTGCGCCAGGCCCGCTTCACCATGATGACCCTGGCGGGCATGGCCGCCGCCATCGCGGTGCTGGCCCTGATCTCCACCTTCGCGGCGGTGAACGCACGCAAGGCCGAGCGCCACGCGGAAGCACGTCGTGCCGATGCCGAGTCGCTGCTGGACTTCATGCTCGGTGACATGAATGAACGCCTGGATGCCCTGGGTCGTCTCGACCTGCTCGACGAGGTGACCCATCGCGCCATGCAGGTGATGGGCGGCCACGACTGGAAGAGCGATGCGCCCGACGCGGTGCTGCGCCAGGCCAAGGCATTGCGCGAGATCGGCGAGATCCGCTTTGCGCGTGGTGACAGCGACGGTGCCATCGAAGCGTTCCAGAACGCCGACACGAGTCTCGTGCATCTGGTCGCCGGCCACCCCGACCAGGCGGATGCCTATGCGGAGCGCGGCAAGCTTGCCTACTGGCGCGGCCAGATCGCTTTCGGACGGGGCAAGACCGACGAGACCGCGAAGGAATGGAACAACTACCTGGAACAGGCCACGCTGCGCGCGAAGCTTGAGCCAGACGTGCCCGATGCCTGGCTCGAACTTTCCTACGCACACAACTGCCTGGGCTCGCTCGCACAACGCACCAACCGCGCCGAAGATGCCACCCGTGAGTTCGACCTGTCATCGTCGCTGAAGCGGCGCGTGCTCGGCATGCAGCCCACCGATCGCAAGACCTGGCTGGAGCTGGCCGACACCATGGGCTGGGAAGCCAGCGTGGAACAGCAGCGCGGCAAGCTGCGCGATACGCTAAGCCATTACATGCAGGAGCGCGAAGCCGTGCTCGCCGCGCGCGAAGCCGGTGACCCCACCAACCTGTGGCTTTATCGCCGCGCACTCGCCGACCTGCATGTGGCCCGCGCGCATGCTGACCTCGGCATGGTGGTGCAGGCCGAATCCGATTACACCGCCGCAGCCACCACGTTTGCGCAGCTGGTGCGCGATGTGCCCGACAACCGCAAATGGCAGCGCGATCTCGCGCTCACCCGCTCGCAGCAGGGCTGGCTTGCGTACGGTGTCGGCGACACGGCGCTTGCGCTGCGCCGGTATGCCGATGCAGGCGACATGCTGCAGAAGCTGCTGGCCGTGGATGCGAAAGTGAGCGACTGGCGCACACTGCTGGCCGTGAACCGCACGTGGGAAAGCATGGCCCACCTGCGCATGGGCGAACTGGTGCCCGCTGCCGCTGCCGTGAACGAAGCCCTGGGGCTGTTCGGCGACGTGCCGGCCACAGCCGCTTCCAACCGTGTACTGCGCGCGCTGGCCGACATGACCGCGGGCGAGATTGCCCGCCAGCAGGGCGATGCCGGCACCGCATCGACCCATCTGGACCGTGCACTTACCGAATTGCGTCCACGTGCCGAGAAGAGCACGGACCCACGCGTTCTCGACCCTTATGTGAGGGTCGCGACACTTCTTGGCCACCAGGATGAGGCCGCTCCATATCTGGAACGTCTGCGGCAGTCTGGATACCGCTCGCCGGCGTTCGAGATGTTCGTCAATCACTCAAACCAGGGGAAAATCCAATGAGCGAAACTGAGACTTTATCTCAAGCCGACGCTGATACAGCACCTGTAATCACCGTCGCACTTACCGTCGTACCGGCGATCTCGAACGATATCCCGAAAGGCTTTCTTAGCAACCGGACCGGGGACTATCACTACAAGTTCAATCCGGATAGCGTGCACGTCGTGCAGTGCGGAACGGTCATCACCTACCAGCTGACCGACTGCGATACGACTCGCTTCACCATGGCTGATCTGTACGGTACGGATTTCCGGACAGAATTGAGCCCGCCGACCATCTCGTCATGCGGCTCGCAGATCTCGGTAACCCATCGCAACAAACGCAAGGGTCTGATCACGGTTTTCGTCAACGTTATCGATCGTGAGTCGGGTATCGTCCAGTGCGATCCGCAGATGACGAATGATCCGCCCCCGGGCGGTTTCTGATCCAGGTTGAGCGTGTCGGCAGCCCTGGTGGGTGCCGACACGGTTTTGCGGTCGCGGACGAGGTCCGCTCCTACAGGGCGGGTCAGCGACCGTAGGTGGCCTGGATCGAGGCGCTGCCTAGTGCGTTGCCGTGGATCATGTAGCCGATCATGGCGGTCGAGGCGTCTTTCGGGACATCCAGGTGCGGCACTTTCAGTGCGTAGACGGTGACGATGTAGCGGTGCGGCTTGTCGCCCACTGGTGGACAGGCGCCGCCGAAGCCGGGGGTGCCGTAGTCCGTGCGTCCCTGTACCGTGCCTTTGGGCAACGCGTTGCCGCTGGCATCGCCCACACCTTCGGCGAGCGCATGCGTGCCGGCGGGAAGATCGATCGCCACCCAGTGCCACCAGCCGGAACCGGTGGGTGCATCCGGATCGTAGACGGTGACGGCAAAGCTGCGCGTGCCGGCCGGCTCGCCCTTCCATGACAGCGCAGGTGAGCGATTGCCGCCTTCGCAACCGAAACCGTTGAAGACCTGTGCGACCTTGAGCGTGCCGCCATCCGTGAGCGATGTGCTGGATAGCGCGAACTCGGCGGCGGAAGTTACGGGTGCAATGACGAAGCAGGCCAGCGCGCCGAACGTACGGATAAATGACATGGGAGTGCCCTCGATCAGTGGAATCGTGGGCACATGATCGCGAGCGACGCGCGCTTGGATTAGCCGTTTTCCGTCAACGGCTGTGCGGTTTCTTTCAGGCGTGAGCGCACCACCGAAGGCGCCACGCCCCAGCGCTGATGGAAGGCCGCCGAGAACCGGCTATGCGAATCCCATCCGCAACGCCGCGCCACTTCGCTGACCGGCAGGGCCGTGGTCTGCAACATGCCCAGGGCGCTTTCGAGACGCACCTCGCGCACGAGGGCGGCAAGGGTGACGTCGCTGGATTCCAGGCGCCGCCGCAATGTCGATTCGCTGACATGAAAGGACGCCGCCAGTGCCGCTACGTTCCACTCGCCATGCGGGCGCTGGGCTACCAACCGCCGCACGCGATCAGGCCAGTCGAGCGCCTCGCCGGGCGCGAAGCGCCAGCCACGCTCGGCCAGCAGGATCAGCACTTCCATGATCCGGTGCTTGAGCAGCGCGTCGGAAAGGGGGCGGGCCTCCGAGATTGGCAGCGTGCGGCGCATGGCATCCATCAGTTCATCGTCCACACGCAGGCGGTGGGCCGACGTGACCGGTACGGTGCCCGCCGCGACCGGCAGTTTGTCGAACTCCCGCAGGATATCGTCACCTGGCGTGAGCGCGATGGTTTCATAACAATGCTGCCCGGCGGGGTCGTTGACCACGTCCCACTGCGTGCCTCGCGCCACCAGGAGCCCTTCCGAAGGCAGGGCCTCGATGCTTTCCGCGTCCGTATACAGGCCCTTGCGCCCGAGTATGACGGCCACGAAAAAATGCTGGTGAATGGCCAGCGTGCGGATGCGGTAGCGCTGCACCGCGATGACGCGGGCGCCGGAATGAAGTTCCATACGGATACGGCCTCGGTATAGCCGGCGATGCTAGCCGAGGCCGGGCCAGCGCGTCACGCAGCGGGTCGAATGGCCCGGGAGCGTAGCCGTACGTAGTCTGCCCGCAAGATGCCGGCCCCCCTCCTTCTCAGTATCGCCAGGTGACGGCAAGCCGGGCCGTACGACCGGGGGCGGGCATGACACCCAGGGCCAGCGGGTCCAGGTAGTAGCGGTCCGTGGCGTTGTCGAGGTTCAGGTCCACGGCAACCTGGTCGTTGAACGCATAGCTGGCGAAGAGATCGACGATGGTCGCCGAGCGATACAGCTGCTGGATGGCCGAAAGACCGACGTTCCACTCCTTGTCCAGCTTGCTGATGGGCCCGGCGTTATGCACGACGCGCGTGCCAAACGTAAGCCGCTGGTCGAGCAGCCGTGATCCCAGTGTCAGGTTCACGTTGTAGCGCGGAGGGTTCTGCGTGTTGCTGTACGAGCCTTCGAAACCACCGTCCACGCAGTTGGGGGTGCCCAGCAGCTCGTCGATGCCCCATTTCGCGCCGTAGGACCGACGCTCGGCGGCGATATCCGGCGCGCAGGTCTTTGCCTTGAAGTAATAGTGTGCGGAAAGATCGGCGAAGACCTTGCCACTGTCGTAGTTTGACTGGAATTCAAGACCCGACACCTTGAAGCGATCCACGTTGCGGATCAGGCCGGCCGACAGCGTGCGGTAGTCGCGGGTGATCAGGTCATCGATACGGGTGTTGAAATAGGCCATCTTGAGCGCAAGGCGATCGTTGCCGGTGAACACGTCACGTTTGACCGTTCCGGCGCCTGCCTCCCAGGTATGCGCCCGTTCGGGTTTCAGCTCACCCGTGGGCTTGGCCGCCGTGAAAAGCCCTAACGTGGTCTCGAACAGGCTCGGCAGCTTCACGCCTTCGGCGTACCGGGCATACACCATCGAGTCGCCATCGAAGTGATACGTCACGCTTGCCGTCGGTGTAAGCGCGGTGTCGCGACGATGGATCTTCTGCGACCAGGTCCATCTGACCGGCACGCTCAGGTCCTGGGCCTTGCCGGCGCTGTAGAAGTTCCAACCCGCAATATCGCCCACGGTGCCCTGCTTGTAGGGAGAGGCACGCAGTGATTCCTCCGTGAAGTTGCCATTGGCATCCGGATACCAGTTCAATAATGCAATGCGCTTGCCACGCAGGGGCCTGGACGGATCACCACTGAGCAGCTCGGTGTAGCGGTACTTGCCAAAGACGCCGTACTGATCTGGCGTGGCGAGGCTGTTGCGGTCATGCACGTCCATCTGGCTCCAGCGACCACCCACCAGCACTTCCCAGTGATCATCCGGCTCCCATTTCACCGAGGCCACCGTGCTGTACTCCTTGCGGTAGGCGTTACGCAGGAAGCGGTTGTTGACGAGGTCGTCATGCATGACCGGGGAATTTTCACCGGGCCCGACGTCCTCATCGGTATAGGCCACACCATAGTCCATGGTGAACACGCCAGCGGCGGATTCCAGCCGCGAGGTATTGGTCACGTCAAGTCCAAAGCGACGCTGGTGCTGGGCATTTCGATAGGCCGACTTGTAGCCCGTGTCGGTATTGAACGACGGGCCGTCATACCATTCGGTACGACGATCGAAGTACCACGGCGTGATGCCTGTGAGTCCGTTGTACATCAGGCTGTCGGCATCGGTGTACCAGAGGTTGGCACGAAGATCGACGAGGGGGCTCTCCGGCTTGAAGCGATAACGCAGGTTGTAGCTGTCCATGTCGATATGGCCCGGGTCCCATTGCGGAACGCGGTCGCGATTCACCCGGATGATCTGCGAGGCCATGATTTCGCCGGCCGATCCCTTGTAGTGGCGATAGCCTGCTTCAAGGGTCTGCTCGTCGTCGATGCGCCAGGTGCCCTTGAGCAGCGTCGATTCCGAACGGGAGGAGGTATTGAAGACTTCCGTTTTCGGTGGATTCAACGTGGCCAGCGTGCGCGGCTTCTGCGGAAAGTCGTCATACCCATGCTTGCCGGAGAAGTAGTTTCCCGTGTCGCGCCACGCATAGGCTGCGAGCAGGTCGACTCTGTTCCAGCGCCCGGCAACGGCAAGATTGGCGAACTGATTGCCGGTGGCATTGCGATCGGTGCGCGGCATGGCGCTATAGGCTGGCAGGTTGTTGGCGCTGTTGTTGGCAATGCCCGTACGCAGGCGAAAACCCGTATCGTGGCCATCCCTCAATACATCGCCAACATTCAGTGTTTCCATCTCGACCACACCGCCGATGCCACCTGAGGCATTGGCCTGGAGGCTGGGCCCCTTCGTGATGGTGATATTGGAAATGAGATCCGGATCGAGGTAGGTGCGCTGCGACTGGCCTGCGTAACCCCGGTAGGTATCCATGGTGGACTGGCCGCCATCGATGATCACCGGGACACGGCCCTGGCCCTGGATGCCACGGATGTTCACGTCCAGCGCATTGCCTACGCGCGGATCGCCCGCCGTGACACCGGCAACACCCTTGACGATGTCGGCCGTCGACGTGCCGCGGAAGCGTTCGATCGTGGTGCGGTCGATGTAGGCGCTGGATCCCGCGTTGCGATACGGTGCCAGTGTGCGTGCAGTATTTCCGCCATCGCCGCCCTTCGCGCCACCGGATACGCTGAGCATATCGGTCACGACGACGCCGTCCTCGCCCTTGGCCGCTTTTTCCAGCGTGACGGCGCCCTCGCCGACCTGGCGGACAACAAGGCCGCTGCCCCTCAGCATGCGCGCAAGTGCCGTCGTCGCATCAAGTTCGCCGCGAACGGCGCTGGACGTGACACCTTCGGCAAGCGTGGCGGGATAGGCCACCTGCTGGCCCGACTGGCGCATCCAGCTGCGCAGCGCATCGACCAGCGGTTGTGCGGGGATATCGAAATGCTGCGAGGTTGCAGCCGCCGCCGGCGCGGCGTACACGCTGACCGGGTAGCCAGCACCCGCAAGCACGGCAGCCAACGCGAGACAAAGGAACGACGGACGCGGCAAGCGGTCCGGGCGAAGCGGAGTGAACATGGAAAAACCCTGTCGAAGGAACGTCACCACCCGCGATGCACGCGGGCACGTCGAAAGCACTGGCGGCGGCGGGCACCTTCAAAGCCTTAGACGAACGGGAAACGGATTCCCCCAAGCCCATGTCCGGTCAGTGCGTGCGCGATGTCACGCTGACGACGGCGATGCCCAGCGGCAGACGCGTCACGGTGAGGCCCGCCGTGGCGGCGAGCACATCCAGTGCCTGTTCCGGATGATCGATGCGGAAGGCCGCGTTCACCCGTGCCAGCTTCGAGATATCGCCATGGATGAAGATCGGCCCCTGTCGGTAGCGACCGATACGGTCGATGGCGTCAGCCACGCTGGTGCCATCGAGAAACAGTTCGCCCTGGCGCCATGCGCCGACACGATCGGCAGGTACGTCCCCAAGCCGCTGCAATGGCGACGATGGCCCGTAGCTCACGCCCTGCCCCGTTTCCAGGGAGATCCAGTCATCGCCCCTGTGGGCTGAGACACGCACGCGTCCCTGCCCTACCACCGCTTCAACATGACCGGCATCCCGAGACACGACAAAGGCGGTTGAGATGTCTTCCACCACGCCACCAGCGGCATCGACGCTGAAGCGACGCAACGCATCGGGTGCAACCTCGAACCAGGCACGACCGCTCAGCAACACAATGCGCCTTGCGTCACGGTCGTAATGCACGGCAATGGCACTGCCGGCATCGAGCACTGCCCGGCTACCATCGGGCAACGTCACCGATGCGATGCCATGACCGCTGCGGTAATCGGCGCGCAATCGCAACCACGTTTCCGGCGCGACAAACCATGCCGCCAGCGCCGCAACAGCGGCAAGGGCGATGATCCTCCGGCGAGGTTTCCGCACGCGTGGCTTTGCCGACATCTCCGCACGCGGCGGACCGAAGCTACGCCACGGCACGCGCTCCTGTTCGAAGACCCGTCGGTGCCCGGGTCGGGCCAGCCACGTTTCGAAGGCCGCCATGCCGGGGGCGTCCACGCGATCCGAGGCCAGCCAGACAAGCCATGTCCTCGCCTCGTCGGCAACAACGTCGGGCGATTCGGCGGGCGGCGTTTCCGGAAAGGAGATCGGCGGGCTCATGGGCTAGCAGTGGACAGGACACGACCGCATCGCGGCCTATGGATCATAGACGTGCGACAACGGTGTTTCCCCCAAGGGATTCGTATCAGCGCCCCTGCCGTGCCCAGGCAAGCCGCTGCAACGCTGCTCGCATGTGATTTTCCACGGTGGTCACCGATATCCCCTGGCGGCGGGCCACCTCGGCCTGGGTCAGGCCGTGCAGACGATGCAGCCGGAAAATCGTCCGGGTGGGCTCGGGAAGATGTCCTGCTGCGTCGAGCACCCGACGCAGCTCGTCCTGCGCCATGACCTGTTCCTCCGTGGAGATCACCTCGTCCGGTCCCCACAGGTAATTCTCCGCAAGCAGGCGCGCCCGGCGTGTACGCTCCCGGCCGTAATCCGTGGCGAGGTTGGTCGCCAGGCGATACAGATAGGCCCGGGGATTCTCGATCAACGGGGTGTCGTCCACGCCCCGCGCCTTGAACCAGATCGACTGGATCACGTCCTCGGCACCGCCGTCGGCACCCAGAATGCGCTGCACGAGCCGCAGCAATGCCGGGCGCTCGTGATGGAGAAGATGGGTCAGGGTGGAGGCGTTGGACATGAAACCGGGGCAGGACGACGGACAGGCCAGGACGCATGAT
>Ga0116228_10002744_pt1 | contig 15271 bp, 10 predicted proteins | sample S1TSphfallax_2_FD_89694 | JGI IMG/M metagenome (GOLD analysis project Ga0116228, IMG submission 89694) | Host-associated microbial communities from peat moss isolated from Minnesota, USA - S1T2_Fc - Sphagnum fallax MG | ecosystem: Host-associated > Plants > Peat moss > Unclassified | place...
CCCGGCTCCTCGGTGTGCGAATGGAAGGGGCCGGCCCGTTACTGGTCCTTGGTCGATGCTGAGCGCTGCCTGCGCGGGGTGGCCTGGAGTTATCCTCAGCCGCTGACCGAGGCACAGGATCTGGCCGACTGCGTTGCGCTCTATGCCTCGGTGCTCGAGTGCCGGGTGGACGATGCACTGGTCAGGCCGCAACCCGGAGGTTTCTACGGCGGATGGATCACGCCTGAATTGGTCGGTCCTTTCAAGGGAGAGCCAGGCAGTAGCGGCTGGTGAGGGGTGCGCTTCTCATCCTCGGCGGCTTCGCGTGTGCCGCGATCATTGCGGCGGGAGTTTGGGCTTGGGCCCCGGACCGGCCGCGTGACCAGCTTGAACGGAGGTATTGGGATTCAGCGACGCGATACATGCAGATCGGCGGTACTTCGCTGCGCGTGCGGATCACCGGTCCGCACGACGCGCCGGCGATGCTCATGCTGCATGGCTTTGGCTCCAGTCTTGAAACCTGGGAGTCGTGGGCGCAGCGGCTCAGCGATGACCATCAGGTAGTGCGGTTCGACCTGCCGGGGTGCGGACTGTCCGAAGCGGATCGCACCGGCAGCTATGCGGACGCGCGCAGCCTGGAGCTGGTCAAAGGGCTGATGGACGCGCTCGGCATCAAGACCGCAGTGCTGGTCGGCAATTCCATGGGAGGCCGCATTGCATGGCGCTTTGCGGCGGCGTTTCCCGAGCGTACGCGCAAGCTCGTTCTGATTTCACCTGACGGTTTTGCCAGCCCCGGCTTTGAATACGGCAAGGCGCCCCAGGTTCCGGCGATATTGAAGTTGATGAAGTACTTCTTGCCGCGCACCCTGCTGCGTTCCAACCTGGCGGCCGCCTACGGCGATCCGCGCCGGCTCAGCGACGCCGTGGTGGATCGCTACTATGAGCTGCTGCTGGCGGCCGGCAACCGTGAGGCAATGATTGCGCGGATGCAACAGAGCATTCTGGAGGATCCGGTGCCGCTGCTGAAGCAGATCAGCGCACCGACGCTGTTGCTATGGGGGAAGAAAGACCGCTTGATACCCTTTGCCAATTCCGCAGACTACGTGAACGCGCTGGCGGATTCGCGCCTTGTCGCATTTGCGAATCTCGGACATGTGCCGCACGAAGAGGCGCCGGCCGAATCACTGGCGGCAGTGATGCAGTTCATCGCCGGCGACGCGCAAGCCGAACCCGCCCCGCCCTGACCTTTGCAAGCGTCAAGCCCCGTGCGGGCTTCAGGATACCTCCGCCAGGCCCACGGGGGTCACGGCCACGCTTCGACTGATTTCCAACAGCCGTTCGGCAATCGGTGCTGCATCGAGCGCGGACAGGGACGCCGCGTTGGCATGCACGGCCCGGTAGATGTGCGGTCGTTCCGCAAAAGTCCTGCCATCCACCATCACGATGAGGGCAGGATTCAAGGAGGACGCACGCGCCTCATCAATTGTTGTCTGAATGGAACCAAGCCGGCTGTCGCGCCGCAAGGCTCCGCTTTGCGATAATTTCAGAACGTCGAACCATTGGCTGTGCAAGAGGCTGTTCAGCGCTTGATCATTGCCGGGGAAATGGCACATGACATCCCAACCCTGGCGGTTGAAGACTTCCGAGGACATGACCAACCCCGCGCAATGAGGCTCCTGGGGTTGCGTGGACAACAGCACGCTGTGCATCGGTTTGTGCAAATGCTCCGCAGGCAAGGCAGCGTTGACCCGCCGTATTTGCATGTCCAACCGTGCCAATCCGATGGTCAGACGAAAGTCGTCACACAGGTCTTGGTCCCATAACCTGCCCAGCTGCAGTTGCGCCGGCTCAAACACTTCCCTGTAAAGCGCATTGAAATTGGCACCCTGTTCGAGCAACGAATCCACGAAGGAACTGGATTCCATATCCCGAGGAGCGATCAGCACCCCGGCCAGCTTGGCGCCGCAGTCCGCATTGGCGTGCCAGATCGACGCCGTCGGCGTGAAAGGCACGGCCGACCGGGCATCGCGCGCGTGAACTTGGATCAAGCGAGGAAGCACAATCGTCGTGAAGACATCTTCCAACGACATGTCCGTGTGGGATTTCGGCTTGCCGACGAGGCGCTTGAGCTGGGTGTTCGACGACTCCATGGCGGCGACCGTTGCGTCGATGCTGACTCTCTCCCCGACGGCTATTCGCAGGTCCCAGTCCTTGAAAACGCGAGCGCTGATGGGCTCTTCGCGCAACACGACAATTTGATGGTGGCGGGGGTCACGCACGATGGAGGCCCAGACGCGCCGCAGCGACTCGGTCGGGCCTTCGAGCCATTGAAAGTAAGCATTTCCCTCGCAAACCAGCACGCCGGTAATGTCGGACGCGCTGTTTCTGCTGCGAGAGCGCCACAATAGCTGTTGAAGTGCGTCATCCGTGGGAGTCGCCACCGCAACACTGCGGTACGCGATCATGCTCAAATTTTCGGTTGCGACTTCAGCAAAATCATGGGCTTGCAGCCCGAATCGAGACTCTTCATGCAGCACCGTTGCGCCCCGTTCTTATTTGATGCCCGATCACTTCCCTTGCCGGGCTGATCTTCGTCCCGCAAAGCGCCAGCGTCAAGAGGTTGACATATAAGAATGGCGCCTTGCCAGCCGGCGCTGTCCACATCGCGCCCGAATTGGCGGTAGGCTAACGCATGACCCGCGCGTAGACCTGGTTGTCATCGCGATAGCAACTACAAGCGGCCGCCACCAAACCCTGGCGGTTGAGAACGGTCACCTGGCCGCGGCGGTATTCGATGACACCTTTTCTTTGCAGGGCGACAGCAGCGATCGTGATACCCACCCGGCGCACGCCGAGCATATAGGACAGAAATTCGTGTGTTACGCCAAAGGTGTCGCCATGCGCCCGGTCTTGCATCATCAAGAGCCAACGACCGAGACGCGCATCGATTTGATGGAACCGCGTGCACGCGGCCGCGGAGGCGAGCTGCGTCATGAGCACGTACACGTAGCGCCCCAGAAGATGTTGCAGCGGTATGCAGTGGTCCACTTCCGACCGGAATGCGCGGATGGGCAGGCGCCAGGCCGTACCCGAGCCTTGCACCAGTGCATGCAGCGGCTGCGTAAACACCCTCAATGCCACCTGCGCACCAAGCAGGCCCTCGCGACCCACCATGCCGACTTCGAGAACCGGTTTGCCGTCGATTGACGTGACCAGCGAAATGAAACCGTTCACGGGAAAGTAGACGAATCGCGTGGGTTTGCCCGCTTCCCCGAGCACATCCGATTGCGACAATTGCACGAGCTCCGCGCTGCCGAGCAGCCGCCGACGGTCCTTCGCGGGCAGCAACTCGATCAGATGATTTTCAACGGTGTTGGTCAATGGGTGCGATGGAAGATGAACACACCCAAAGTGTGCCGATTACTGTGCAGACACACCGTTCGCCAGCGCACGGAGCACGCCCCGGCCCCGCAAGGTATTCAAAGCGATCAAGGCTGCGCCGTAGGCTGCTTCCGCAAATCCAGTCTCGACGGGTACGCGCAGCAGCCGTTCGCGGATCCGGCGCCAAGGCTCATTGCGCGAGCCTCCGCCGACGGTGACGACGCGCTTCAAAGCGGGGGCGCCGAATTCCTGCAGCCGAGCGTAGCCGGTTCGTTCGATGGCGGCGATGCCCTCGAGCAAGCCTTGCAAATAGCGCGCATCGTCGTGTGGCCGCGGTTCCAGCACCGGCTGCAGATATGGGTTCGCGTGGGGAAAGCGCTCACCCACGCCGGGAAGCGGATAAAAGCCCGAATTCGTGTCGTGTTCCGGAACCAAACTCCTCTCCAGCTCAACGAGTCTTTGCCGCGAAAAGAACTTGAGCAACACTCCACCACCGCTGTTCGATGCGCCCCCACAGAGCCAGGCATCCCCCAAGCGGTGGCTGTAGATGCCAAACTTCGCCACCGCGATGGGTGTGCTGCAAATTTGTTTCAGGGTCAGCGTCGTACCCAGAGAGGTGACGGCTTCGCCAAGGCCGTAGGCGCCGCTTGCGAGGAAAGATGCGCAACCATCGGTGGTGCCCGACACGATACGAAGATTGGGATTGAGACCAAACTGCGCGGCGATGTCCGACCGGATCCGCCCCAAATCCGTTGCGGCCGGAACCACCTGCGGCAGCAACTGCGGATTGATCTGCGTGTCCCCCATCCAGGCGGGCCACTTGCGCGCGATCAAATCAAAGCCGCTCTTCAAGGCATTGTTCTCGTCCGAAATGTCGAAGCGCCCGCTGAATTGACCGGTAAGCCAGTCTGCTTGATGAAGAAACTTATGAATTCCCGGATGCTGCATGTCGATCATGCGCGCCAAAGGCGAGGTGAGACCCTGCGCAGCGCAGTTCTCAGGAAGAATTCGCGAGAGGGCCTCAATGGTGCCCGGCAGTGCCTTGTCGTTGTACATGCTGCCGGCGGTCACAGGAACGCCCTGCCGGTCCACGCCCAGGACGGTTCCGGACGTCGCATCAATCGCCAGTGCTTCGATTTGTCGGAGATCGACTTGCTGCCCGATGTCCACCAGCGAAGCTCGCGTGGCCTGCCACCACGTGGCGGGGCTTTGACTGATACTGTGAGCCGTTTGCCGGCCGGGCTCGATGAGCGCTTGTGCCTTGCCCAAGATCGTGCCGTTGTCGCAGACCGCCGCGATGCGTACCGCCGTGGTACCCACATCGATGCCGAGCACACAAGCCTGCGGGATGGTCATGCCCCAACAGTCTACCGGCCGGCCGGCCATCCGGCCTAGCCGCCTAGCCGGCCTTCTTCAGGACCTCCGGTCCCGCCACTTGCCCCATGAAGCGCAGCTCAGCGGTCGCCGGTTCTCTGTGCGGTAGCGTCCCCAGCTGTGGCCGGCGCATCGGCCGCCGCCGCTGAAGCCGTCGCGGCTTGCGTCTCTCGAGGCGCTTCGAGCTTCGCCAGCAACCAGCTGCCGAACAACATGAACATCAGATAGGTCAGCACGGACAGCAAGGTCGACGCAGTCACGGCAGATTTCGCCGGAACCGCTGCCGAAAGCGACTTGAACACGGGATTGGTGTGACTCAAGGGAGCCGGCAGGAGTGCCACCAAGGAGACCGCAAAGCGCGCAGGATCGAAGTTTGCGACGGACGCGTTTCGCACTGTGCCAAGCAAGGAGGCAAGTTGCTTGACCGCGACCTCCTGCGGCAACACCATGAGCTTGGCGGCTTCCTCCCACGGATCGATATTCAAACGCGCAAGCGCCGAGAGCACCGTGAGCGGCATGCCATTACCATCGTCACCCACGGAAGCGTAAAGAAACCTATCGAACTCGCAACCGAGACGACGTGTAGTCACAGCACCCATGATACGAGCCTCCAGGCTGATTCGCTTGGAGTGACGATAACGTGGCCTTGGGTGCGATGTCCGTGCGCCATCGCACCCAAGGCCACGCCGGTTGAAGACACTAGGATCGGCGGCGATCAGGCCATATTCGCGCCAGCACACCATCATGCAACACGAACCGGTGCCACAGAGCGGCCAGCGCATGCAAACCCGCGAGCGCGAACAGCGCATAAGCCAGGTATCCGTGAATATCTTCGGTAGGTCCGAATATCGCCCGGTTCTTCTTGACACCGAAGTTCACTTCGAAGAAGCCGAAATCAAAGATCCGGCCGTGATAGATGAAGGTCACGAAGCCGATCACGGGAATGACGAACAGCAGTGCATAGAGTGCAACATGCACCGGGCCGGAGAAGCGGCGGGAAAACGCACCGATGTCTTCCGGCAGGGCCGGCGGCGTGTGGCGCAGGCGATAACCGAAACGCGCCAACAGCAGCAGCCACAGCACCAATCCTACGAGCGCGTGCACATTGATCCAAAATGCCTGTGTCTGCTTGGGCCACGAATCGTGCAGCAGTCCCAATGCGCCGACGATGAGGACGAGCACGAACATGGCCCAGTGAAATGCAATGGCCGCGTCCCGGTAGCGGCCTTGCGAGGTCAACGGATGCGATGATTTCAAGGGGTCGGTAGCCGCCATTTTCTCGTTTCTTTTCATCCCATTCTGGTGGGACGATTCTGGTCGAGCGGCAGAGCCCGATCAAGCCCCGCCCAGCTGTCCCCGTTGCTGAAGCGTCTTGAGCCAAACATGCCCGCTGCAGCGCGTGAGCAGCAGCGCACACACGCCACCGGCCACATAGCCTTTCAATTCGCCCGCGGTGCCCGACACCGATGCTCCATGCAGCAAAGCGCCGATCAGATGCACACCGACCAAAGAAAAGAGCAACAGATAGATGGCGCGCGAGTCCCGGCGGGACAATTCGCGAAGTTCAGCATGGGAAGGAGATGGCAAACACCTCACACCCCAATAAAAGCGGGAGGTCACCAAACCGCAAAGAACACAGCCAAACATCACCACCATGCCATTGAATGAGGATGAATACCTGTCAGGATCGCCCGGCAATACGCCGACAAAACCTATGCACGCCGCCAGGACACCCCAAAATCCATGACACCCCGAAATGAACCGACTTCTCCTGCGTCGTGCACCGACCCAGACCGAGTGTTCCGCGGGAGGTGATTCCAACAGGTGATGCTTGAGCATGCCGCACATCCTACGCACGGAATCCGCACGCTTTGTCCTACAAAGTAACTGGGTGACGGATGAGTTGCAAGCCCCTTCGATGTTTCGCGCAAAGCGCTCTTTATAAACAGCAATTGTTTCAACAGATGGGTCGTGATCGGCGAGGAACCGAAAAAAAGGCAACCCGGCGGTGCGCCGCTCAGGTGGAAGGAGCGGAAGCACAGGTTTGAGCAAGCTACGGGGCGGCTATGATCTCTTTGATGCGCGATCCCAACGTCTCGAGCGCAAATGGTTTCGTCAAGATGTGCATGCCAGGCTTCAAGTGGCCGCCGCCGAGTACTGCGTTCTCGGCATAGCCGGTGATGAACAAAACCTTCAAGTCCGGACGGCTCACGAGCGCGGCGTCGGCAAGTTGCCGGCCGTTCATACCGCCGGGTAGGCCGACGTCCGTGACCAACAGATCCACGCGCTCGTGAGATTCGAGTATTTTCAGCCCGGAGGCGCCGTTTTCAGCTTGAAGCACGCTGTATCCGAGTTCCACCAAGACCTCGTTTATCAAGGCGCGGACGCTCGTCTCGTCATCGACCACGAGAACGGTCTGGCCATCGCCGCGCAGCGCCTTTTGCGCGCCCGGCGACGCCTCGTAAGGCTTGTCGCTGCCGACATAGCGCGGCAGGTAAAGGCACACCTTGGTGCCCTTTCCGAGTTCCGAATGGATTCGTGCCTGGCCACCGGACTGTCGCACAAAGCCATACACCATGCTGAGGCCGAGTCCCGTGCCCTCGCCGATGGGCTTGGTCGTGAAGAACGGATCAAAGGCACGTTCCACGACCTCCGCGGACATGCCGCCGCCGGTATCGGCCACACACATCAAGACGTATTCTGCGGGTTGCAGTTCGAGATCTTTCGCCTCGCAGCCTTCAAGTGCCAGGTTGCTGGTTTCGACGATCAGGCTGCCGCCATCGGGCATCGCATCGCGCGCGTTGATGCAAAGATTCAGCAACGCGCTTTCCAATTGATTCGCATCCACGAGGACCAGCCAGGACCCGGGCGTGTCGGCAACGGTTACCGTCACCGCCGGACCCACCGTGCGGCGTATCAGCTCGCTCATGCCGTTCACGAGTTGATTCACGTCGGTGGGCTTGGGGTCCAGTGTCTGCCTGCGCGAAAACGCGAGCAGCCGATGCGTGAGCGCTGCCGCGCGCTTTGCCGCCCCTTGGGCAAGATTCAGATAGCGATCCAGTTCGGTGATCCTGCCCTGCTGCAGCCGGACCGCCATCAATTCCAAACTTCCCGTGATGCCGGTCAGCAGATTGTTGAAATCGTGCGCAAGACCACCGGTCAGCTGACCGACGGCCTCCATTTTCTGCGACTGGCGCAATGTCGCTTCGGCCGCGAGCAACTCGGAAGTGCGCTCACGCACCTGCTTCTCCAGTGTCGCGTTCAACGCCGCCAGCGCCTCCTCCGAGCTTTTCTGGTCCTGGATATCGGCGCTGGTGCCGATCCAGCGGGTTATCGTACCGTCGGCTCCGTGAACCGGTATGGCGCGCGTGATATGCCAGCGATACACCCCATCGTGACGGCGAATCCGGTACTCGATCGCATAGGGTTTGCCCGAAGCAACGGACTGAAGCCAAAGCTTGGTGGACGCCTCCACATCGTCGGGGTGAACCGGCGACCAGCCGTCGGGCATCAGTTCCGCCGCGGGAGCTCCGCAGTATTCGGGAACGCGCGCATTGAACCAGTCGATCCGGCCATCCGGCAGTGATGTCCAGACCATGCTTGGCAGCGCCTGAGCGAGCATTTCGAATTTGGCGGCCGTCTCGATGGCTGCATGCTCAGCCTGCTTTCGCTCGGTGATGTCCGCGACCGTGCCGATCAACCGTGCGATACGCCCGTCCGGGCCATGATGTGCACGAGCACCAATTTTCAGCCAGCCGCGGCTGCCGTCCACGCGGATCATCGGGCATTCCACGTGCCAGTCCGTGCCCTGCTGCAGCGCGGCGCGCAAGCCCTCCTCGACCAGCGTTCGTTCGGGCAGCGGGATGTGGCTCGTGAAGCGCTCATGGCTCCAGTCGTCCACCGGTTCCGGGTACCCAAAAATCTCATCGTGCCGGGCGGAGCGGACATTCTTCCCCGTGAGCACATCATATTCCCACGAGCCCAGGCCGGTGGAATCCACCACCAGCCGCAGCCGCTCCTCGCTTTCGCGCAGCCTCGCCTCCGCGCGGCCGCGCTCCGCCGCCTCCCAGATGCGGGCGGTCACATCCTCGATCAATGCCACCTCATCGGCGGACCATTTGTGCGGCTTGCTGTGCGTCACATAGAGAGAACCGGTGTAGCGGCCGTGGCGTACCAACGGCACGGACACATGGGCTCGCGTGCCGAGTTTGAGACTGAACTCGCGCGCGCCGCGCTCTTCCGCCTGCGCGTCCTCGTAAACCACGGTTTCACCGCTGCGCATCCGTTCGGCATGATGCGCACCGAACATCGTCATCGGCATCGGACCATTCACCGCGGGCACACCGTCGGCGTAGCCGTTGGTGATCATGACGGTTTCGCCGTCCGGCTGCATTTCACCGTAGCCAACCCGCGCGGCGCCGAGATGCCGGCCGAGTTCGGTCGCCGCGGCGGTCAACATTTCCCGGGGATCTGTCAGGTTGCGCAAGGCATCGTGTAACCGGAACAAGAATGCCTGGCGTGCCTCCAGCTTGTGGCGTTCCGTCACGTTCAGCGCAACGGCAACCGCAGCGATCACCTCCCCCGTCTCGCTGCGGACCGGACCCGCATGCATCTCCAGGTTGATGAGCTGACCATCGCCGCGTCGGTAAGCCATCGGCTCAGCCCGCACAGTCTCGCCTTGGAACAGCGCGCGGCGGCTGGGGTATTCCAGCAGATCATAAGGCGAACCGTCCCGGTGTACGGCCCAGCCACGGAGGTTATTCTTGGCCCGCGCCAGGTCGTTATCCGGATTGCCCAGCAATTCGTCAACCAATCGGCTTTTGAAGGAAACTCGGCCATCCGGAGCTTCCACGATGAAAATTGCCGCCGGGATCTGCAGCAGTACTGCGCGCAGCCGTTCGTCGCCTACGCGCGCCGCCGCCTGCGCACGCTCGAGCTCTTTGGTGTCCCGGGCAGTGCCGCCGTGTGGCTTGGCGATCTCATGGTGGGTGACATCGACGGCGGTAATCAGTACCGAGGTGTCGTCGGACGATAAGCCGTCGAGAGCTCGGTAGGAGACGTCCCACCAGACCGGCTGTCCCGCCTGCCGATCCGGCACGACGCAGACATGCGCGCTTCCGCGCCGTGCCGAGTCCAATGCACGGGGCTCGACAAATGTGAACGCCTCGGCGGCCCTGCGCCCGGTCAAACTTTCGCCCGGAGTCCGCGCCGCCCTTTGCGCCGCCCGGTTTGCATAGACAACTCGACACTCCGGCCCGGCCGCGACCAGCATCACCGTCGCCGCGCCATCGACAATCTCCCGAAACAGCATTGCCGGGACATCTTCGTCCGACTTCGATGGGAACAAACCGCTGCGGCCAGTCATATCAGGCGCCGGGCGCGTGAGAACAACTGGCCTTTCATAGAAGCTCCGCTACATGGACAACCCCGCCTCGGTCAAATCGTAGCGTGCGTGGCTAGCTGCCGCGCCTTGCGCGGTACGCCACCTCCCGTAGGAGTTTTCCGACACCCACACGTCAGATCATTACCGGTTATTGTGTACGTTAGCGCACAGACTGCAGCGTCTCGACGCATGCCCCTGCCGGGGAAGTCCTTGGGCCATCAGGCTCAACGGGCCGAGACCCAAAGCCCAGGTGATCGCGATCCAGATGAACTTCGCTATGGGCATGCTCGCGTTTCCTTCTGCGGTGGTGGTTGGGTATGCAGGTCATGGTAACGTCGCGGGCTGCGGCCGGCGCATGCTGTGACGATGATAAATTCCACTATGGTTATAACCAGAGCGGGGCCTTCAGGCATTGTTGGCCCGGACTTGTCGCAGCGGCCGCAATTCATCCGGGGATGGGGATGCAGGCGCGCTTGTACGCGTCAGCTCGTCGAGGCCGGCGCAGACCCTCTGGAACTCGATTTGCAGAGCGCGGGCCTCCGCTTGCGCATCGAAGGTGACCGGATGCTCCCAGGCCAGTCGCTCCAATTTTGCTGCAAGGCGGCCCAATCTGAGCGCACCCATGGTCGATGCGCTGGAACGAAGCGTGTGGCAACCCCGTGCCACGGCCGCCACATCGCCGCGCTCGGCCGCGTCCATGACGGCAGCGATGAGTTTTGCCGTGGACGATGAGAATTCGCTGACCAGCAGCAGGAACTCCTCGCCCATTGCATCCTTGACGTTGCGGAAAGTGGCGGGATCGATGGCGACATCCCCGGCGTGCTCTGCCGGATCGCTTTGGGTGACCGGCTCACTCGCAGCCTGTGCGGGCTGACCGCGATCATCCGATAGCCAACGCGCCAGCGCTTCGAGCAATTGATGCCGCTGAAAAGGCTTCGGCAGGAAATCATCCATTCCTGCTTCCAAACACGCCGCGACCGCCTCACGCATGACGTTCGCCGTGAGAGCAATGATCGGCCGGTGGCCGCTCAGTTCCCCCATCGCTTCCGCGGTGCGGATTTTTCTCGTGGCTTCGAGTCCGTCCATCACCGGCATGTTGACGTCCATCAAAATGAGTGAAATTTGCTCCCGCCGCACCACATCGAGGGCGAGTCGCCCATTTTCAGCCTCAATGACCTCGAGTCCGAATGCCTTGAGCGTCGCAACGGCGACCTTGCGGTTCACCACGTTGTCTTCGACCAGCAAGATTCTTCCGGTGAATCGTTTCTCGAGCGACACGCCCGGGGTGTCCCGCTTGCGCGCCGAGTTCGGGGCCGCCAATTGGGCACGCATGGTGAACGTGAACGTCGAGCCGGCGCCGGGCGCGCTGTCTACGCGCAGAGAGCCGCCCATCAGCTCGATCAACCGCAGGCTTATCGCGAGCCCAAGCCCCGTGCCGCCGAATCTTCGGCTGGTCGACGACTCGGCCTGCGAGAAAGGTTTGAACAGCTTTGCCTGCTGTTCGGCCGTGATGCCGACGCCGGTATCCTTGATGCGAAAACAGAGCGTCAATCCATCCGGCGTTCTCTCCGCCACCGTGAGGTCGACCTCGACCCCGCCGGCGACGGTGAACTTGATCGCGTTTCCGACCAGGTTCGACAGCACCTGGCGCAGCCGTCCCGGATCCCCCAGCAGATCCCGCGGGACTTCGGCTGCGACGTGATGATCGAGCAACAAGCCCTTGGCGGACGCGCGCGAACCGAACAGGGCGATCACATCTTCGATGGCGCTGACCGGGTCGTAGGCTATCGACTCGATATCGAGCTTCCCCGCGTCGATCTTGGAGAAGTCGAGAATGTCGTTGCAAATCGCCAGCAAGCTGCGCCCCGAGTTCAAGATGGTATCGGCATAGTCCCTTTGATCGCGATTGAGCGGCGTGTCGAGCAGCAGTTCGGCGATTCCCAGCACGCCGTTCAGGGGCGTTCTGATCTCGTGGCTCATGGTGGCCAGGAACTCACTCTTGGCCCGGGCGGTTGACTCAGCCACGACGCGCAGACGCTCGTTGGTCTCATGTTGCAGCAAGGCGTCCGCTTGACGTTCCTGCATCAGCCGGGAAAAGCTTCGCGCCAGATCGCCGATCTCATCGCCGCGATCATTCATGAACGGCACGTGGTCGGTATGCAGCCGTCGCTGCCTCTCGACGTCGTCGCGCAACACGGTCAGGGGCTGCAGCACCAGCCGTGAAATCAACCATGCGACCGGTACGACTGCGACGCACACGGCAAGGATCATCAGCCACAGCCGGCTCGCGGCATCGCTTATCGGCGCATATACCTCTTTCAAGGATATCTCCGAGATCAGCAGCCAGTTGACCGACGTCAGCGCCTTGTAGCTGACGAGCGCCGGTTTGCCGTCTGTTCCCAGATCTTCGACAGTACCGTCATGGCCGCGCAGTGCATTGAGCAGCGACGCCCTCGATTCGAGCTTGAGCGGCTTGAGAACCAGATCGTTGTTCGGATGCACCAAGTAGCGCGGGGTTTGCTCCTTGGTCACCACGATGAAGGCACCCGACTGTCCGGGTTTCGCCTTCTGAACGGTGGCCAGAAGATTCCCGTTGTCGAGGGTCAGAACGCCGAGCAGTACCCCTGCAAAATGACGTTTGGTATCCAAGAGAGGCACCATGATGTGCACCGCGGGCACACCCTTGGTACGATCGATGGATGGCGCGGAGATCAAAGGCCGGAGTGTGGCCCTGATGCGCTCGAAGTCGCTTTGATCATCGTCCCGCAGAGGTGCGGATGTGCCGGTGGCCGGCAGCTGCACCAGGACCTGACCGTTGGTGCCAATGACAGATATGCCATCGAAGGTCGCGAGCAACGCGGGGCGTTCCGCGAAATATGCACTCAGTGCGTCCGCCGATTGCAGCCGATCCGGCGGCAGCCCTGCTGCCAACCGCGACAGTACGCTCTTGTCGCCGTTTATTTTCGAATCCAAGTCGTCCGCCATGTGGGACACGGACATGAATTGCTGCTTGGAGATCAAACGGGCGAGGTCTAACCGCAGGTAGTGCGCCTGGATGGACCCGACCAGCAGCAATACCGCGACCACCAGGCCCAGATTGGCCAAGATCCCTTTGGCCTTGAGACTGTTGAAGCGAAATAATGTTGTCCGGGGTGCAGTCATGCGGCGGCCGACATTCTGTGTCGGGGCACTCTGCGTTTATCGAGCTACAGCCCTAGGGTTCTTGACGCTGCAGTGCAGCGCGTACGCCATTTGCGACGTACGTCTCATTGCCGCATAAGCGCAGTGCGAGCCGCACGGTGCCGTTCGGCCACCCTGCGGCTCGCGAGCCGGAGCTTCCTGCGGAGCGAATGATTCCTAGAATTTCACACGTCCGGTGACGTACCACTCGGCCGGCGGGTTGTATGTACCGTAGATGATGCTCGCCGTCGTGTCTTGATTGCCGGTCGTGAGGAAGCGGTCATCCGTGATATTGGTGCCGCCCACCGTAAGGGCGTAGCGCTCATCCGGCGATGCGTAAGTCAACGAGACCCCCAAAATATTGGTGGCCGGCCGAATCAACAGGGATGTGTTGATGGCGTCGTTGGCAATCGTTGAGGTATGCGTGAAATCAAGACCAAGGCGCATCGATCCGCCGTTCGGCAAACCGGTCTTGTAAGTGGGGCTCAGGCTGTACTTCCAGCGGGGCGTTTTAGGCAACAAACTGGACATCGTGACGCAGCCTTGGAAAGGCTGCACGCACGACTGGCCCGAGTTGATACCCGGCGCCAGGTATGTGTAGTACGCATCGATGAAAGCACCGGTTGCCGCGATCGAAAATCCGTTGCCGATGATCCAGTTCGCCTCTATTTCCGCACCCTTGATATCGGCGTCGCCGGCGTTCTCGATCGTGGGCGACAAGCCTTCCTGGAAGTTCAGCTGAATGCTGCGGTACTTCGTGTAGAACACGTCCGTGTTGAGTTGCAGCGTGTGATCGAGCCATTCCGATTTCAGTCCGAGTTCATAGGTGTTTGCCTGCTCCGGGCCGAAGGTGGGAATGTGCAGCGGATCGAGCGGCGCGGTCAGACGCGTGGTCCAGCCTCCGTCCTTGTATCCCTTGGAGTACGTGAAATACGACATCAAGTCCTTGGCAAACTCGTACTGCAGGCCGAGCGTCGGGGTGAACACCTTGAAATCCTGCGACGCCGGGCCCGATGGCGTGGTCTGGAACGGCGGACCTATGACCGCGAACACCGGCTGCGACTCTGACAAGGTCTTTTGATCATAGCTGTAGCGCCCGCCGGCGATCAGCGTGAGCTTGTCGATGACGTTGTAGTCAAGATGGGTATAGGCCGCATAGGACTTGGTGTCGATCGATTCGTAACCCTGGATTTGCAGCAAGCCACCGCCGATGGTGACGTAGTCGGCTTCCCGGCCCTCCTCATCGAAATAATACAAACCGGCGGAATACTTGAGCTTGTCGCTCAAGGCGGCGCCGGTGAGCTGCAATTCCTCGGACGTCTGATGCTGGGTTTGTGCAAACGAACCCTGATTCATCTCGACCGGCGAGGCGTCGACATCCAGAGCCACGTTCCATTGCAATTTGCGGTAGCCGGTAATCGATTTGATATGCGTCTCATCGGCGACCTGCCAATCGATGGTCCCGGACGTCCCGAACTGATCCATCTTGTCGTAGTCCGGTCCCGTGCCGTAGCTCAAATCCGGATTGCCGGTGATGTACTGACTGCCGAAGGGAAGCCGATAGGACTCCGGATTGAGATTCGCGCCCTTGATGTTGGGATTACCGCAAGCCGGCGGCGGAAAGAGCGCGTTGATGCAAAGATTGTAGAACAAGCCGAACAGCGCGGCGCTCGCGGGCACGCCGGGCGGCTGCGGGGCGGTGATGGTCGCGAGCAGCGACTCGGGTACCGAGGACTCATCGACATGCGTCCAATCGCCGGCAATGGTCACATCGACCGTGTCGGCTGCTTTCCACAGTACTTTCGAGCGCAAGGCATATTCGCCCTGACCGCCCTGTGTGCTGAAGGTCTCCGTGCCGTTGTTGCCGAAGGTGTTCGGGCCATCGGTGACATAAGGAACGCTCGAGTCGTACGGTATGCGCTTCTGGTAGCCGTCGCGATTGAGCGAGGAGAAGGTGAACGTCGACAGCACGTC
>Ga0116228_10002745_pt1 | contig 15269 bp, 11 predicted proteins | sample S1TSphfallax_2_FD_89694 | JGI IMG/M metagenome (GOLD analysis project Ga0116228, IMG submission 89694) | Host-associated microbial communities from peat moss isolated from Minnesota, USA - S1T2_Fc - Sphagnum fallax MG | ecosystem: Host-associated > Plants > Peat moss > Unclassified | place...
CCCAAGTTTTGGTGAGGTAGGTACATTTTTTTCAAATCACATTTGAGCTACTGTTTTGTATAGTTCCAACAGGGCCCAAGCTCTAGCTATTAGCACTTGAAAGCAATTCACATCTTGAGATCAACAATGTTTTAAATCCAAAGGTCTAAGTTAAACCTCATCAATTAATTGCACTAGTTACATGGAATCTTCCAAGTGGGAAAATCTTTTCCTAGGGATTTGGGGGAGCATTTACACATGGGAGGAACACAGACTGCAAAGCTTTCTTTGAATTTGATTCTTCTCTTTCAAATTCCTTACTTAAAATCTTTTCATTTCCAATTTGAAAAGATTCTCTCTAGTCTTCAATTTTCACATGTGGATGGGCAAACCAAACTAATTGGAAAAGGGAAAAATAGACAAAAATTTGGCCTTGGCCTTCAATTTTCTTCACTGAATACTAGTGAATCCTTGCCTTCAATGACTCCCCTGACTATTCTCTCCTTGAAGGATTTTGGACCTTGGTGTGTTAATGGCTAAGGGTGGCATTGTGTTCATCCACATAATTTTAGAGTGAAGGGTCTTTACTTAATATATAGAAAGACTACATGGGGTTGGTAGAGCTTGAAGTTGTGAAATGGCATGCATTTCAAAGGATACTTGTCACCCAAAGAATACCTTGCTAATCGTCTTCTAAGTAGAGATGGTTGCGCACTAGCAAGCAAAGCTGTTGGGCCCTCTTCAAAGTATTTATACTTTGGAACAAGCCTCCTAGGGTCTCCCTAGGGTGCGATGCCTTTCCTCCAGATGGCAATAGGTTCTACTAGGGCCTGTTCCAAAATGTTTCCGCTCTCTCAAGGCTTGTCATTACATCTTCCCTAATGCAGATTTTATAATCACAAGTGGAAAACCTAAAACTCCAGAAAAACACTAAAACAAGTACTTGAATAGGACACCAAAACAAGTTATGCAAACATCTCTTCTTTTCCTTTCTTTTCATGCACTGGTATTGTTCCTCACCTCAATAATGGCATATTATAAAATCCTATCTATAGGCTATTAAATCAAGGGATGGTTTTGTTTGTGACAATAAAAATGGCTGTCAAACTCATGCAACCAGGGTTTTTTTCTCTCAGTTTTGTCAAATTGGAAATCTGCTGAATTTTTCCAAAAATTCATTGAATTTACACTTTACAACTAGAATTTCCAAAATTTCTCAATTTTTTGTTGAAAAATGGCAAAATTTGTCAAAACAAAACATTGCATACAACTTTAGGAGTAATAAGGTCACACAAGCAGAGGTTTTGTTATGCATTAGAGTTATCCTTTAAAGTCACCTTATCTTTGGCCATCTTATTTGACCTTTCTTTGCCCTCTCATGTCAAGTTTTGCACCATATGTAGGCCCGCTTTAGACTAGGAGTTATGGCTGAAAAAACTTAGGGCCAACTTTGAGCATTTTTGGCTTGTTGGTTGGCCCCCAAGTTACTAATAAATGCTAGAAATTTGACGTCTGCATATTAATATATGCTGGAACATTGGCCCCAAGGGTTGGGTTGCAAATTGGCTTCCCAAATTCGATGGTCTCCTCCTTTTTAGCCTTGGGGCCAATACAAGGCCATAGAGTTCAGCATTTATTAGTAACTTGGGGCAGATTGAAAAACAAATTCTATGTCGCCTTGGCTCCTAGTGTAAGATTTCAACTCTGCACCTAGGAAATGCTTGATTTGAGTTGAACCTTAGCCTTGACTCCTTGTGTAAAGCCAGCCTTACAGTCAACAACACAAAGGGATCAACATTCAAGACTCAGCAAGAGGCAACATTTGTTAGCCTTGCTTCTTTGCACAAGGAATAAGAACTAAAGTTGGTTTTCCCTGTTACCTTCCTTGATTATAATATAGATTGTCCTTGGCTTTTGGTGATGAGACACAAGAGTGAACCCTATATGGTCATCCTTTTGGGGTTTTGCTTTCTATCCTTTCTTGTAGCTGGTGGTTGGCAATTTGAACTTTGCTGAGTTGCTATGCTGAATTTGTTTTTGGTTCCATATCAGCAAAGAAAAAAAAAACTGGAAATGAATGAAGTATCAATTGAAACTGAAACCATTACAACCCTAGAACTGAAGGTTCTAAATGATGATGTTCTAAATACTTTTGAAACCATAAAACTGCAAACCGACAACTCAAACAAAATAGACCAATAACAAGACCTAACAGTTTAGTTTTATTATTTTAAAAAACAGAACTGAAAGTTCTTGGGTTGTGTACACTAAGAATATGCCTAAACCTGAATTGAAGGTTCTGGTCAAAAGCCAAAATCAGCCAACACAAAAATGTGGATAGGGAACACTTTTTCATTGTATTTGTGTTCCATAGTTAACCACAGTGGTTAAATTTATACTAACCAATCCATATACATTTACATACCTAATACTCACCAAGTGTGTGTTTTAGCCAACATGAATGTGGATAGGGAACACTTTTTCATTGTATTCATGTTCCACATTTAACCACAACGGTTAAATTAGTACTAACCATCCCATATACATCTACATACGTAGTAGTCACCAAGTTTGTGTTTTAGCCAACATGAATATGGATAGGGAACACTTTTTCATTGTATTTGCGGTCCATAGTTAACCACAATGGTTAAATTTTCACTAACCATCCACATACATCTACAGGCCTAATACTCACCAAGTGTCTTGCCTACTTGCCCACTTACATAGGTACTTACTTGGGTAGTGATCTGGCTGGATCATGACCAAAACTTAGATCACCTTTGCAATGCCTCTTAAAATTCTAAGAATACAGATCTGTAAAATGTGTCTCTCAAGCTTCTACTGTAAACTTTGGATTCCTGGTACCATTTGGTTGGCAGCAAATGAAAATAGTAAATGCTTGTCATGTTCTCTGGACAAAAATAGTTCCAAGGTCTGGGCAGAAATTTTCTGCCTACCAGCTATTAACTTGCAAGTTAGAAAAACCCATTTGTCAGTCTGAGGGGTAAATGTTTTGGGTTTCCACTTATCTTGGAGGTAAGTTGGAGCTGTAATTTTATGAAGGTTCATTTCTTTTTTTCTCTAGATTAATTAAGTGTGTGTAATCTCTTCATTTTATTACATCAAATTGGATTGATTAATTACCATCTAGAGATTTTTCTAAGGAATTTAGTGTCAATTTCTTTGAGGTTTCTTTCATTGTAAACTCAAAAATAAAAGTGATAAGCAATGACATAGCAACAAAAGTGCTGTTGAATCAATTTGAAATTGGGGAAACTAAGTTAAGTTGCACGCCAATATATCCATCACCCATGTAGGTATATAAATTTCTTCAACACCTGTAACAATTTTCAAACTTATGAGAAATCACATTCAATACAAAAATCATATCCACCTAGTTAGAATTTACCAGGATAAGTGGGAGCTAGGTACCTGGATTGAAGGTTATGCTGAATGAAACCACTGGGTAGGATATTATTAGAAAACTGACATAATATAATAGGTATATAATATATATAGCCATATGTTGCATGGGTATGTGTGTGAAACCTGGTTATATATATCATATACCTATTATTTTATTTTAAGGTATGTTTCACAGACATACCCATGCAACACCGATCCTTATTAAGAATCCTTAAGGATCAGAATTTTGGACCAAAGTGCACAATTCTACAATATGATCATGTTTCTATTTGAAGGGCAAAACAAAGAGGTTATTATGTGGAGAATTTATTTTAATTTTGAAAACTAAAATGAGAGGAATCAGGAGTGTACTCAAGTTACTATTAATATGTGGAATCAGCATCTTGCAGCAACACATCTCAGCTTTCATTGACTTCAAAACCTTTTCTGTCCATGTGTTGATGAGATGACACTTTGTAGTCCATCCAATCACATCTCCATTTACCGCTTAGTACAATTACAAATCCAGGCCTCTTCAAAATAACAAAGGCTGGACCGGTATATTTGTTTTGCCAATTTTGTGATGTAGCCAGAATGACGATCGTCCAGAAAAAATCATTTGACCACATTTGGCTATATACCAAATATGAAAGTGTTTTTAAAAAAAAGGATCCTTCTACATTCTTGTCTACGTACTGGAACTTATCATAAAAATCTGGCTATTAGGGGAGAAATTTGAAATCTGACAAATTTGGGCAATTTTTTTCCAGGAAAATGTTTTGGTATAAGTAAAAAAATGATATTTCAGGTCAAAATTTGACCAAAATTCCCCAGTTAAAAACACTAGGGCCTCCTGGACCATAGGTGGGAGAGAAGATGATGGGAAAGCAACACAAGAAAAAACTTGTTGGATGCTTGTGTCAAGGTTTGGCTCTATTTAGGGAGACTTAACTTGATTTCATTATGTGTAAAATAAGGCCCTCAGATGGGGTCATTCCCAGAATAAGGAGCCCAGGATAAGTCAAGTATTGACTCACATTTTGGGAAGGTGTATCCCCCAACGTATCGCAAAGCACAAAGCCAAATATTATGATGAGCCTCAACATACATAGATCATGAGGCATAAATTGTAAGAGACCTAGTGTAGGTGTAAGGTGGATTATTCATAAAAACATAGGGTGCCCTCTAGATGCACCTAGCAAACTTCTCCAAGTGCTTTAATTTTGCAAAACACATATATATACAAATACAGATCTAGATTCACAAGGAAAATGTAACACAGATAATTCGAGTAATGAGTATCTAGGACATATTAGTTACTACACATTCTAAAACCGTCCACCTCTGGACAAAGAGCAAGTGCCTGTCCTAATGGTGAAGAGCAGAGTGAGTGAGCGAGACAGACATGGCATCATTGTTCTTCAGCATGCATATGCTGCCGCTTCAAATAGGTTGAATAGGAGGTACATATACTAGACTAGTTGGTACTTAGTCCTTGGGGCTTGCTACTCATACCCAAGACCACCACACCAACAAGCATTTGGCTTGCTATTCAGATCAGCCCTTGATGTGGAATTGAAATGAGTCTCAATACATGAATCTCAATTGAGGGCATCTCCATTGGTGTCCTGTACAATATTTTTCAATGAAGAATAGTCAAGTTTATGCCAGCTTGAGGTAGTAAACAGACTTTGGGTCAATATATGTGCATAGGATGCAATGCTTGCAAAAAGCATTGCAAAGTAGAAAAAGTGCTCTTGATTGACTAGGTAGAATGATTTTTCTAGGTAATTTTATTTAAATAAATAGTTTCACACCTTTTATTGTTTGAATTTTCATTTTTATGGTGAAGCTTGCAAAATAGTTACAGCATCTCCAATAGTAGCCAAAACAAAACTGATTAGCCTGTCATTAGTTAGGTTGAAATGCAAATATTGAAGATCAACATTTTTTCCAAGCTACACAATCTAAACTATGTGGGGCCACTAAACACTCTCCCCAACAAGCACTCTTTGTCACAAAGAAATGACGGGTGATGCTCAGCCCTACACAGAACCCTGTGGTTATGTCATAGGGTTTCGCTGATTTGACTCTCTTTTCTAGAATAAAAATATATATATGATTACTTATTTTCAAAAGGTTAGAATCTATGTTCTTAGTCGATACTCTCCCTCTCGAGAATGCAGTGTTGGGTTTGAATTTGACCTAGGATAGCAAAACATGCAAAAACAAAATAACTAGTGTTCATTCTTTTTGCAGAACATGCAAAACACAAAGAGTCGTGCAACACGATTTCATGCAGAACAACCACTCAGGGTGCAAAAGGACAAACTTGGAAATGGTACGGGGTTCTAATAGAAGAGGCGTTGTAAGACATTTAATACATGATGATCATGTGAAAACTGTTGAAGAACCCTGACTGAGCTGGGGGAAAAACCAGCATTGAGCACCCTAAGTAAGTTGCTCAGATCCATTTTATTTCTGTCTATTTTTCAATCCCTCTTTTGATATTCAGTGCAATGGTGAAGACAAATTCCCAAGCTACTATTACTAGGGAGTAGTCACACCCAATACTTCTTGTAACTAACTACCTTGCTCTCTCCTACTAGCTACTACCCACCTAGTTTGAAGACTGTGGAATGAATGATGGATTAGTCAGACAAAGCAGCTATGATCTAAATTGTTGGTGTAGGTAGTAGGGAGGAATACATAGGGCATAACTTCAAGCAACAAATTTGCAGCACACACTAGTTTGACCTCTTATTACCCTCAGGTGCATTATAATGATATTATTATAAATGAGCTCTGAGCTAGTAATGGGCAGAACTGTTTTCGATGCAAAAGTGTTGTAGTGTATAGTATCCGTTATTTTGTACTCCAATTTGGTTTTCACTCACCATCTCCTCAAGCATGTTTTTTGTTTTGAGTTTCTTTTGATTTTTTGTTTTTTTGTTTTTAGTTTCTTTTGGTTTTGGGTTTTTTCTTTTTCGGGTATTGTGGATTTTTCTTTTCATGTTTTGTGAACTTTGAAGCTATGTCTTTTTCTTTTTTTGGCTCTGGGCAGTAGTAGTACACACCCTTTCTTCTTTCTCCTTTGTGAATTCCTCTTTCGCTTTCTTCTCCTCCCCGTTGTGAATTCTTGTATGGATTTTGGAGTTGTTGTTGTTGTCGTGGTTTTTGTCAGGATCACATTGTCCTGGAGAAGTCTTGTCCTTTGCTTCCTGATTTCGCTTTTCTGGGTGTTGCATTTTCTGAGCTTGCTTGCTTTCTTTATGCAACACCAACCAAGTTTTCTCCTCATCTGTTTCTTGTTTCTTGTTTCTCCCTCCTTCCCTCACTCAGTGCAATAAGCTCAGCTGGGCTTGCGTCTTTTGCCTCTCTTCTTCACAAGGTGTTGCTGCATTTTAGCTTTGTTTTCTTGCTTCATGAGTATCCGGGTTTCTGGGGGTTTCTGTTTCCTCCAATAGCTGAACCTCACGGGTTTGGCTTCACACTGCAGGAATGCAGGGCAAGCTTTGAGTTTGCAATCTCGTGAGAGTCGGGGCATTTATATTTCAGGATGCGGACGTTACTGAGAAGTGGCAAAAGATGTGATGATCAAGGCATGTCGTCATTGTGTAGTAATGATCTAAGGGGCTAATTCTGCTGCAAGATTCTCTACTAAGCGCCATTGAAGAAGATGAGGAGTCGGGGAGTGCTTCTCTGTGACTGTGTGTGTTCCTGGGAGCCTGTGAGAGTAGTCCATGGCGATGGCAGAGTTCGAAGCTTAAGTCGACCAACGACAGTTCAACAGCTTCTAGCATGCCACCCGCATCACTTTGTTTGTGAGCCCACCAGTGAGCCTCCTCTGTACCACACCGGCATGCTCTCTCTGGATACGGAGCTGGAAGAAGGGCGAATCTACCTCATCCTTCCTCTCCCTCGCCTTCTTCCGCCAGCCTATCATCTCTCCAACAACAACAACATGTTTTCCACCACCACCCCTTCTTGTCCATGTTTCACTCCTCATGCATCCAAAAATATCTTTCCATCGTCGAGCTGCAACGCCTTCCCATCAGCTACTGCAGGATCAGTCCAAGAATCAAGGCTTTCCAACACTTTGCTGCAGTCGATATCTGATAAGAAATTCTTACGAACCTCCAGGATCGGCAGATGGTTTTCAACAAGGTCACAACAGTTGTTGGCAGCTGCAAGCACTGTCCAACAAAAAACTGGGTCATGCATCATGAGGTCTTTAGTGCACATGAGCCATCTGAAGATTTTCCACACCAAGTTGTTTTGTAGAAATTCTTCTCAGGATCTTCACAAGCTTCATGAGCCTCATCAACTTCCCAGCAAGCAAGCAATACTATGCAGAGTTCAAAGCTCAAGAAACCGGTGGAGACCAGGCTTGGAGTGTATTTCTGAGGTGGAATTGATGGCTGGTTTGCTGGAGTTTGACAGTGTTTGCAGTCATGAGGCTAGACTCTATATGGATCATGACAAAGTTAATTGAGAAACTGAATCAAACTTTTTGTGATGTTTTTCTCCTCATTTTGATGATCAAGCTCAATGGCCGATCAAGCCTTGTTTGCAAGCTCCCATTTTTCAATATGGACTTATGCTTCTTGAGTGCAAATTTGTTGACAAAATGTTGATGAAGTAACTGAAGACTCACTTGAGTTGAATTTTTTTTGTATAGCAAATGCAAAGAGGTGTGCATCTAATGTCTCTCAATTTAGTAGACCTTGGACTGTTCATCATCCAAAACTATTCCTTGTTTTCACAAAATTGAATTGTTTGTAGTTTGTACATGAGGGAGAAAATATGAGAACATGATTTAATCCTCAAGTAGAAAAGAGGAGATGAGTCAAGTCAAGACTACAAGCTGTGATTTTACATAGCTAGTGTGGTCCATGATGAACCCTTTCTTAACAACAGAGTTTGGAGTTTCTTTTTTGTCTTTTTTTCCTTTTGTTTTGTATTGATGACCCTGGTGACAGCTTCAACCCTAACCACAAGAGTAGCCTTATGTCCTCACAGACCAAGAGGAGAAGAGGGTCCAGTTGGGATTTGAACTGCCAACTGCCTTGCTATGTAGCCTTACACTAAGCCACTGAGTCTGGAGTTTTTATCTCACCAAGAGTGCAATTTCTTTGGGATTGGCAGGGCTGCAACCCTTCTTCCCTGTAGTGGCTCCAATAAGTCTTTTCTGGTTTTTCCAGTAAGTCTTTTCTGGCAACTTTGCACAAATAGGTTTTATTTTATGAGATTTTATTCTCTGTTATCAATTACAGCCTTCTACAGTAAAAATGGTGCATGCAGAATCCCTGCTGGAACTCTAGGATAATTTATGTGTCAAAGCACAATCCTATGTAAATTGCTTTCAAGAAACAGCTATGATTCTCAGCTCAAATGCACACACATGTGATTTATGGCACAACTCATTTTGGGCTCTGCTCTTATGAAGCTCACATAGCTTTTAGGATCCTTGGTCTTGGTGTATGTGATCTGCAGTTGACATTATTCACAACCGATTTTGGGCTTGCTCTCATGAAGGTCACATAGCTTTTACAATCCTTGGTCTTGGTGTATGTGATCTATGGTTGACACTATTCAAAACACATTTTGGGCTCTGCTCTCATGAATGTCATATAGCTTTTATGATCTTTGGTCTTGGTGTATGTGATCTGTGGTTGACAATATTCAAACTTACTCAAGAACATGAATGTTGTGACAGCATGTTGTTTGAGAGTGAGGAGTGAAGTGACTGATATTAATATTGCACTCTCACCTACTCATTGTTTCTCTACCTTTGGATTTTCTGTGCATATCCTGCTGTGGTCTCTTTGGTGTTTTTCTTACCATTCTCTCTAGTGGTATCCATAGTTGGTGTGTGATTCCTCAATTAGTTAGATAGATTAGCATTAACTACTCGTTTTCTCTAGCTACACTGAGTTGCTTCCTCCTAAATTGGCTATTGTCAGCTCCTCTTTATAATTTTGGCAAGCCTTCTGGGCTACTCTTTTCCATTATTGGATTTTACTTCAATATTGGTTAGTTCTAGTTTATTCACATGGTATAAGAGCAAGTCTTAGGGAGTCCTTAAAAAGGCTCCTGAACAAGGTATGTGAGTTTATTTCCACAATGTTGCAAATAAAAATGGAGATCTGTGAGCTAAGATCCAGATAAGTGAACAGCACAAGAAGTTCATTATATTGTGAGCATAGCTCCAATACTTCTATTAAAGAATAGGAAGAACATTGTGAGCTCAGCTCTGATACATTGACATCTCCATCTTCTTTTCTTCAGTCTTCTTTCAATATGTCAAGGTTTCAAACTCAACTGAAGCCATCTTTTCGGATGCTAACTACCATGTACCTAGAAAATTAGATTTAAGAACCACCTGAGGAAAGAGATAGTTTGGGATGTTGTAATGCCCATAGGATCAACACTACAGTGTTTGTCCTAGCTTACCAATGAAGCTGAGAGTTCTACAAGCTAGGAATCCACCAACACCCCAGCACCAAAGATCCTAGCTAGACCTAGCACTGAATCCCAAACAGTAGACGACCAAGACATACTATGTTGACAGGTCAAGGTGATGTCAATTCTGATTTCTGCAGTCGAGGATAAACTATTGAGATCATTGATTTTGAAGGCCCTTGACTAGCATGGTTGTACCTCCAAAACGAGTATGAGCATTGAGGTGAGAGACACAACTCAAAGACTTCACCTTAGAATTGTTTTTCTATGCTCAAAATTTCTAATGACATTGGAGTTGAGGGCAGCCGACATGAGTTCAAGATGATTCGTTCTCAACTTGTAGCCATTGGAATGGCCATTTGTCAAGGTGCAAAAATGAATATGGTGGGTGCAAGTCTTGGTATTCTCATGAGGTTAAGTGAAGGGCTCACAGATTTGGGTTGCTTCTGGTTAGGCTTCTCCTTTGCTAGTCTTCTCCTTGGAGACAAGGATGATGTCTAGTTTTTTTTGCCAACTTCACATTTGGTAAGTAGTAGGGGGCAACACATGAGCAAATGTGCTTGCCAGTCTACCATCCTTTTGGGAATCAAAGGCATCTCCTCCCCAACAGCTTCCACCACATTAGGTTCTTTTGTGGGTAGTTCCTCAAAATCGTTCAGTAGTGGGAACCATTTCCTAAGTAATAAATCTATGCTCGGAGATCCATGAAAAACCACCCCTCTATGCTCGACCAATATCTTTTCATTTTTTAATGCAAGAATCATCAATCAATAATTCACCTTCTTCCCCTACTCTGCATGCACCAAAAATAGGATCCTCTTGTTGTTACAATAAATATGCCTTCAAGTCATGTAAATAACCTGGCAGGACAACTACATACTTGATTGGATACAAATGTTCCATCCAGTTGACATCGTAGCCCTCAAGCTCCAAATATCAGGTCTCCTTGGCAAATCCGTTTACGAGATGCCAAATGATGGTTTTTGAAAACGTTGAGTTCCCACTTTGTTTTCTCCTTCATCATTAAACTACATTGCTTGCCATATGTGGTCTTCAAATTAATGAGAACTTGCTCCTTGACAATGACATGAATCCTTCCATTGTCCAAAATGCAATGAGTGACCAAAACCTCATGAACTAAATTTAGTCATGGCTTCCACCATTTCACAAGATACATCCCAATGATCCCCATTGATGCAACCCACTCTAACTAGTAGAGGGTGAAAGCACATAAGCTAGTGTCCATTTTTTGTTGTCATTTTGTAGTTTCATAAGGGTGATATTGAGATTTATGTTTATATAATTTTGATACTATGATCAAACATTGGAAATGACTCAATTTTTATAATATTAAATAACACATTGCAAAAAACAGAAAAAATTTGTTATGAATTCAAAATGGACATTCTCAGTTGAATCAACATCAAGGTCATATTTCACAATTTGTGATGTGAATTCATAAATGCATCATGACCTATATTGATGAATGAATATTATTTTTGGGAACTGTAAGTTTAGAATGGACTAATTCAATGAAATATATATTTTTTAAATAGTTAAATTTTTGAAAAAAATCCTTCAAAAACACATATTGATGGATTTTAAATTAATTCTTGAAAACATTGGTAATACATAGGATTATTGAGAGAATTTTTTTTGAGTTCCAAAATTGTTGGTTTTAAAAAGAATGGTTGTCATTTTGAAATAATGTTTGCTTATTTTATAATCTAAAGGTATTCACTCTTTGTATATTTTATGAAACAAATGAAATCAAGGGGTTGTTTTGGTATGATATGAAATATTATAATATTAAATCTCTATTTTATTGAAACTGAAAATATTTTAAGTATATTTTCATAGTTAATTTTAAGCATCCTATTTACACTTTAAAATTTACAATTTTAAAATTAGTTGCATGACTTGTGACATTTTTTTGTTCATTATTTGAAAAAGAAAATAGAAGTACCTTCCCTTAGCTTACATTGTGAAAAAGGCAAAATATGGACTTTGCATTCACCTTTTTTGCTCTAGTTGACTGTGCTTTCACCTTGGACCCCATTTGTAATCAAAGATTTCACTTTGGTTTACTACAATTGTGCTTCTCATGGGGTTGTTCATATTTCTAATTCTTTCAACCTTTTTGTTGTTTGTTCATCATAAATTTAGATAAATTTCAAAGTTGAATTTATAATAATTATAACATGCACCTTCTCTTCCAACAAATTTTTTTTCATATAACATTATTATTAGAATGACAATTTTTAAAATTAAATCTAGAAGTGCTTTGGTTCTAAAAAGTTTAACATATGAGAAATTTGATAATTGTGTTTTTAAGAACTTGAAGTTCCTCATTTCTTCCTCCTTTCTTTCAACTCTTACTTCACATCTTGGAATTTTGGTTGTTAATCAAAATGCAACAACTTCATATTTTCTTCTATGTACCTAGCTACTATGTTTGTTAACAATTATGTGTTTCTTTTTTTGCCTTCATCCTTGTTCATATAGAAATGGGAGAAATGATAATTGTATATTTTATTTTATTTTAAACCATTATTTCTTGTTTTAAATTAAATCTATGCACCTCACCAAATCCATTATTTCATTTAAGGCCCTACTTTTTATAATGGTCCTTTTGCAACATTCTTATGAAGAAATGCACCTTAATGTCATGACAACCATTTCACTGTTCTTAATAATTTCCAATGCTTTGTCTATATGTAACCATTTTCATCTCTTGTATTGTTAAATCATGCTTCTTACATGCAAAAATAGTGTCTCAAATGACTTTTGGTTATGCAAACCAAAACAAAAGCATGTCATTTTATGATTAATCTTGCATCTTGTTTTTCTAGGGTTGAACATCTTTCATCATGCCTTAAATTTTTATGGCTTAACATCTTTCATCGTGCGTTACATACATCAGATGCATTTGACACTCCAAGCTAACCAATATTTTCATAGTGCTACTTAAGATCCATAGCTAAAACTAAAACTAATGTAACTAAAACCCAACCAAATTTGGGCCTATAGATTTTATGTTGGTAAGTTTGATTATAGGATGATGTTAATTGTGCCAGGTAGCAACATTTATAGGTTGATGAATAAATGTGAACCAATCACTAGTTGTGTTACTGCAATAATTCCTAAGTTATGCACCAAAGACCTTGATCTTCCTTTGCCCACCACCAATGTGTTTACCATAGGTTTCGAGTCTTGGCACTATACAATGGACAACCTACAACAAAAAACAACTGACACATACATATTATTCACCATTACAGTGTTTCCTATGAAAATGCATAAACAATCCATATAGATTTTTTTTCAGTTGTGAATAGTTATTTAAAACTTGGTTGGGTAAATTTAGTTAGCAACCATCGAACTCTTATATTCTTGTGGCAACAATGTTATATCCCAAGTTAGAATTGTCATGTGAATGCACCAAAGATATACCACTTTGATTGCCCTGTGTCATTAAAATGAAGGACCCACACCAATAATCACAATTGGAGCAACCTCTAAATTGCACTTCATGTGCCAAGAAATGGACCAACATGGTTTGCAAAAATGGTGTTCATGAACTTGCACAATGAGGACCACTTTTAACTAAAATGTCTTGAAAGGAACTAATCATGCTATAGGTAGTCTTCTAAACCTATTGGCATAATGCTCATGATAACTATCAACACATTATTGATCTAAATCAACACACTTAGTGCACACAAAAATATAACACACATGAAAACAATCATATGTTTGAGCATGTACAAGCAATCTAGCAGCACGACCTATGCAATGGTGATTACATCTTCCATTAGTGCATCCTTTGGCAATGATGTGTCTATTTGGGCTCCAACCTACATCACATTATTGTGGGTGGTTGTGTGTTATGCATCAAATGATATGTGACCCCTGCATTAGATTATATCTAGATAGAACTGCCCCAAGCTTTTTCTTAGTGCATGATTGTGTGATCAAAACATGTCTTTCTTAAAGTGGTACATTGAAAGAACGTCATTTTCCATTAATGCAAGGGGGTTTTGTGTTACTATGTAGTCTGGTGACAAGCTCAAATTCAAAAATGTACATACAACTCATATTTACAAATATTGTGTAATTAATTAGTTTTTGAGATGAAAGGGGTTAAACTATCCAATATGATTAATTCAAAATTCCATCAATAGTCTTTAATTATGGTAAGTCCATAGTAAGTTTCAAAGTTATATTGTGTTTTGATATGGGTTTGATTTGTAGGATTTGGAAAATTTATTTTTAAAGTTGTATTCTTCTTTTTTCCCCAAGATGAATCCCAACCAGAAATGAAAGGAAATTCATTGCAAATTGAAATAACATGTTTTGGTTTTCATTTGGCTTCTATGGATTTTTTTGAACTAATGTTGTGTTGGTAATCGGAAACATGGGTTCATAGTCTTGGTTTTGGTTCCAAGTATGTGAATCCTAAGCAAAATTGAGTCCATACCAATGTTGGGCCATTTTTTGAATCTTTATCGAGCCATCAATTTTCGTTCTTTAAATGTTACAAAATCCAAGAACCGCCAAATCTCGATTGTTTGGAAAAATCTAAATTAGAAAAAAACCCTGGTATTGCAATTATTCAAAAACTTAAAAAAATCAAAAGATTTTCATGAAAGAGTTGGCAAAAGGACTAATGATCTTTTGGCCAATTACTTGATTTTTTACACCTTTTAAATAACTATGGTTATATTCAAATATTATTTTTTTGGTTTTTATGATCGATTGTTCAATGTATGTATAACTAAGTCGAAAACTGATGGGTATTTGTTATTCTCTTTAAAAATTGTCCAACACTAGCCCTTACCATGGTTCACCAAGTTGGAACTAGATCTAGGGGTCCTCCATAATGAAGGAATCAACCCCCCTATGTACAATACTACATCTATGGAACTAGAATTGAGCCAGGTTCTTGATTAGTTAGAAGAATCAAATCCAAGCAAGGTTGTTGAAAAATGCACAATTCCCATCCTAGTTTCATTAATGCATTCCCAAGTTCCTAGTTAAACCCAAGATGGGTCTAAGTTACTCAAACAATGGATTTGTGAGGAACTTGAGACATGCTCCGAACTCTCAGCACTAAAAAAGGTAGAGGGGCATGTTGAAGCTCCGGGATGGGACTAAGAAGAGTGACAAGCTTTAGTTACTAACCCGAACCTGCATCAAACCAACCAACAAGTTGGTTAGTACAATTTTTGGAGCACCTTTAGTGTTAAGACAAGCCATAGGCAACTCTGGACTCACAAAACTCATCACGGCCCAAACTCGGGGGAAGCCACCACCTTCCCCCATATAGTATTCTTTGTGCCTCCCCGTGGCACCCACATCCGAATGGTTTTTTGTCCCAAGACTTCCAAGGAGGAGTCCCAAAACTGCCACAGTTTGGA
>Ga0116228_10002747_pt1 | contig 15269 bp, 10 predicted proteins | sample S1TSphfallax_2_FD_89694 | JGI IMG/M metagenome (GOLD analysis project Ga0116228, IMG submission 89694) | Host-associated microbial communities from peat moss isolated from Minnesota, USA - S1T2_Fc - Sphagnum fallax MG | ecosystem: Host-associated > Plants > Peat moss > Unclassified | place...
TAGAAGTGAAACATTGAAGAAACCTCAAGGAGCAAAGGAGTTGTTATGGACTTTGTCATGTTTTTTGGGGGAAATTCCTACTAGCCTAGGTTTATTGAAAGAAAGTTTAAGTCTAGTTGTTTCACCTTCTATGCAAGGGTTTTGTTTGAGGGAATTACGTTTAATGTCCATTTACTAGCTACATTGTTCAAAATTTACATTTTCAAACATAAAGCACAACAAATCATCAAAAAACAAAAAACATCATAATTTTTTTATGTTGCGCACACTTCAAAAAAAATTGTCATGTCTTTGAAGATTTACACATTCTATTGATTTGGGGAAAAAATGCTTAAACCATTGACTATGCATGCAAATTTGTGTTTATTAGGTAAATGTGCATAAATTTGTTTATTATGTAAATGCATTTATGGGCAAATAATTTATTTAAAGACTAAAGAAAAAATTCCAAGCTTTCTTGGTCATATATATATAGTGCTTATGAAGTTGCATATTTCATTTTGTCGTTGATATGCACATACATAGCTTTGTCAACAATTCCTACACATTCCCAATTTTTTTTTAATTAGTTAATAACCCTAAACCAATTTTGTAAAGAACCTTAAAACTCAAAATATGGAAAAACTAAGTTGGACATGTTACTCAAAATATAAAAAATAAAATCTAATATTTCAGTCTACACATGATGAATTTTCAAAAATTCAAAAACCAAAATTCTTTAAAAATTCAAAGAACCACCCAACAATGGTTTAAACAACATTTGTACAATAAACAAAATTTGCATTGCCAATTGTGTACATATTGTAAAAAGAGGCTTTTAAATCCATCTTGATGAAATTTGGCGAGTTCTCCCCACCCCCTTCATCTCTTTTTCTTTTTTTAACCCGTGTATGTTCCCACATGGTTCCCAATGGTTCATCATTATTTATGTTAAATCTTTCATGTTAATGTAGATGTGCATGCAAAAGAGGTGGGTGATTAGATTATCTTAATGTACATAACATGGACATGAAATGGCACATATTCATTTACATTTACATTAACACATATGGTGCATGCACATATAAGTAGGATGAAATATTTTCATGTGTTGCTTTTTAACCATGAAATGCAAGAGACTTTTTTTAATTGTTTTATTTCAATTTGTGTTAAAATTTTGTACATATCCTTGATTGCCTAAAGTTAGTAGGTCTTGATTGCTTATGTGTTAAAAGCTTGGATCCACACATTCTTCTAAAGGAAAGCAAAAGTTTACACCAAAATGCACCAAATCAATCTTCCCAAAAATTCCATGTTAAAATCTATTTAACAAATATCATTAATCCTCTACATAATGCATTGAAAACTTGTTTGATGCAAATAAAAAAATTCAAGCATCATTATTAATGTCACAACTTCAACCTTCACAATTAGTCCAATATTTAAGAATATGGATTTGCATACCTTGTGGAAGTTTTCTTTTCACATGGAGGTTTTTTCCCTTTTATGACTACATTACCTTTGAGCTTGTGACCAAATTGTGTGACCAAAATAGAAGTTGAGGGAAATGAATTTTTGTTTTATATATATTTTTAAATTGTTAGTAATTTTTAAATATTTTATTATTTCATAATGTACAAAACAATAGTCCTTTATTTCATTTGTTTCATACAATATAAGAAAAATGATTTCTTCAAATGCCTCAATTGGCAATTAATATAAAATGCCATGACACTTTAAAACCATTGAGTGAAGCCTCTAAGTTTAGTTTCTAATTTTAGCCTTTAAGTTTGGTTAACGTTTAGCCTAAATAATCTTAAGTTATTATAGGTTAACTTATAATAGCCTAAGAAAGTTTAACTTAACCAAGGTTAAATTTGGTGGGTGACCTAAATTAATATAAGTCAACCAAGGTGAATGTAAGGTGGCTCATGTTACCCTAGGTCAACTTAGGTTAGCCTAAGGTAAAATATGTTAATGTTTATACCTTTGTGATGATAATAAATTATATTACAAATGAAAAAATCTTATGCAATGTTTAAGGACTTGGACATAAACAAAGGTTAATTTTGGAATGGAAATTTTATCTAATGATATTATTTATAGAACAAAATAATCAAAAAATAATTTTAAAAGGTCAAAACTTGTAACTAGGAGCCAAATGATTACTTTGAAAAATGATTACAAGTTTTTTTTCTCAAAAAACATTTTACATGCAAATGAAATTTTGAATGATTTTTTTTGTAACTTGTTTCAAAAAAATATTAAAATTTTCCCCAATGCATCACATTTTTTTGGTTAGTCATTATTGAATAAATATGAACTTTTTAAAATCTGAAAATTCCTTACAGATTCAATGTTTCATTTTGAAAAATGATTAAAACTTTAAGTCGTCACTAAAAATTAAATTTATTCTTTTTATTTTAAATTAAATCCATTCTTTAATTTTATTGTACTCTAAGTCATAACTTTTCTTAATACCTCATGTACATTATAACCCATTTATGCATGATAAAGGATCCTTGAAGCTTTGAAATTTTGAAGCAATTTTTAAATGTTTTTTGAATTTTAAAATTTTGAGAATTCCACATTTCTAAAATTATGAATTTTTTTCAAGTGTGGCTAATATGTTCTTATCATCTATATTTGTTTCAATGATTTTTTAATTATTATATGAGTCTTTTTGATAGTCCTTTACAAAATTGACTCCATCTAACATAATAGGTGTACATTATTAAATGTCTTAAATTAAAACCAAACCTTAAAATTGGATCAAATAAATTTTTATTCTAAGCTCTCTGACATTCATGTGAGGGGAAAATGACTAATTTGGTATGATTACTATGGTTTAAAATGGTAATAAGGAAATAAATGTTTGATTTTGATTGATTATGTTTAACATCCAACACCCTTTTTGGCTCCTTGTTACGTGTTTTGACCCTAAAGTATAATTCCAATAAAAGAATATTTGTTAGTGGATAAATTTCCTAATTTTACAAGCATAGAAGGTCTCCTAATAATTATGTAGTTACTAGTGGCAAGTTTGTACTTATTATCGTTTATTTACTATGGATGAAGCCATTGGGTGAAAGTATGATTGTGTGGTACCACAAAGAACATCACACCTTAATTTTTCAAAACCCATCAAACTTTGGAAAAATATAGGATACACATACAGAAAGGTTCTTAGTAAAAACATTTGTTGAATACATTAACTAAGTTATATAGATTTTAAAACTTCAACAATGCAAAAAATATTTTGAATTTTGTTGTTCCTATTCATTACATTCACACAATTGTTTCAAAAAAAAAAACAATGATTATGTTCCTTAAACTTTTTGGTTAAAAACATTTTTCAAACAAGGTTTGGGGATTTTTTTTTGTGGATATAATTTTCTATGGTACTTTACATGTTATTATATTTGATTTTTTATTGGGTAATTATTTGAGTAGGTATAATTTAGTTATGAATTTCCAAAGTTTAAAAACTTGATTCCTGAAGGAGTGAGATCAACAACGAATACAAATTTGTAACGATTTCCACCTTTTTTTTTATTGTAATGGAAAATTCAAGCCATATACTTTGGCATGCAATAAAATAAACATGAAAAAAAAAATTATAATTATGAAAAAAAAATGTAAAAAGGGCCCAAGAATATTATTTGGCCAATTTTTGTTCCTTGATTGTCCTTTGAGGGTGTTCCTAGTGGGTTCACCCAATCATACTTTCACCCCATTAAAATAATTATTTTTAAAAGATAAGGTAGTTTGCCATTAATTAAGTATGTGAAGGAGATTAGGATAAGGGGAGAAAATCTAAAAAGATAAAATAAACCCATGTGTGGTGGGGAACCATTTTCATTAAAAGAAAAATTGTATTTTTTGACTTCTACATGTTGTTTACTACCACAAATGTCGTTTGTGACTATTTTAGTTGCAAATATGATCTCAAATGCAACTAAAATAGTCATAAACAACGTTTGTAATAACAAACAAGTTGAAAAAAATATTTTTTCTTTTGGTTCATTATTATTTATTGAATTCATTCCCTCAATCTTTCATTCTCTATAAGTATTTATTATTTTGTGTATGTCATTTTAAGAAGATTGGTGTGTGAAGTGAGAGAAGAAGGTTGTACTTATAAGAAACAAATATAATGGACTTTTGTTGAAAGTTTAAAAACTTTTTTTTGGTGTTTTTCTTTGATTTATTAGATGCAATGAAAGTAATTGGTATTAGTTTGACATAAAATAATGTATCTCTCAATTTAATTAATTATTTTTTTCATCTTTCATTTCCTAAAATGTTTGTTAGAAATTAGTCATTAGATAATATTTATAATGGGACAATAGTTGCAATAAAAGGTAGCTAATGGAAGGCAATAAGTTGGGATGAACATTTTTTTACAAAAGATAGTAGCTGCAATAGGAAGAGTAATTATATCATGAAGGTAGTTGGAGCAAGAAATTAACTACAACAAGAAAATAGTTGTGGCAAAAAGTTGGCTACAATAATTACAAAGGATGTTGGGAGTATTTTCTTCAATGTGTTTTCATCATTTTTATTCAGTTTCTACCTAGCACCCCTTTCTTCATGAAAATATTAGGTTGTTGGTTCCACGATATCACAACATGGCATAAATAATTATTGTTATGGCATAGTTGATTGTGGTCATGGTTGCAACAAGATAACATAAACAACAAGTCTAAATCAACTACATAGTCATGCAATTGCTAAGGCATATATGACTCAGGTTTATAGTCATAAATACAATCTTAAATAAATGCCACCTTTTGGTGTAGTGAAAGATGATAAAGGGTGTTTTTAAATATATGAATAAAGTTATTTGCTACAATAGTACAATTTGGTAGTGTCTCAATGTCACAACCCTAGCCTTGGGCTTGCGACCAAGGTAAGGGGTTGCAAGGTTGTAGGCCAAGAAGGAAGCCCAGGAGCCAGGCTGCATGCTCCCAGGAGTGCAAGAGAATGTGAGGGAATAAACCCTCACACACCCAAGGGAACTCCCACATTGGGAATTGGAATTCCGGTAGACTCCCAAATGTTTAGAGAGCGATTATAGGGGTCAAAACCTAATGGATTGAAAAGTTTTTTATATCATTGAAAAGCTATTAAAACCTAAATGTCTAAAATGGGCTTGCATGACCCATTTGGACATCTGAAACACAAGTTATGGCCAAAAGAAAAGCTGGGAATCAAATTGACAAATTGACTCCTAACCACTAAAAGTTGGGAATCAACCCAATTTACTTGCATTCAGGAGGCGTGCAACATACTGTTGGAAAGCTCTAGACAAAGGCTATAACTTTTATTTAGACCTCATCTCAATTAGAGGTGTGCAAGCAAAGTTATGGGCCCCCAAAGTTGCGGGAGTCCCAACTTTGGCAATTTCGAGACTCCCACTTGGGAGTCCCAGGACAAAATGCCATTTGGATGTGGGCTTCGTGGACAGGCACAAAGTATACTATAAGGGGGAAGGTGGTGGCTTCCCCCAAGTTTGGGCCATGGTGAGTCTTGTGAGTCCGAATTGCTTGTGGCTCGTCCGAACACCAAAAGTGTTCCAACTATGCACTAACCACCTTGTGTTGATTTTGTGCAGGTTTGTGTGAGTAGTTGAAGCTTGTCAATCTTCCTAGTCCCATCCCAAAGCTCTAGCACACCCCTCTACCCCTCCAAAGTGTTGTGAGCCAGAGAACGTGCCCCGACTTTTTACTCTTTGTTGTTTTTTGTTTGAACTCACATTTGAGTCCCTCAAGGAGTTGGGAGTGCATCACCCAATGTCGTAATTGAAAAATGATAAGTCTTTTTAGTGAAAGTTGCCTTCACCCATGTAAACATCAAATACTGAATTAATCATTTGCATAATAATTGTCATTGGTAATGATAAATGATGCCAATATCATTCATGAGTTTTTGGGCAAGAAAACATCTTTCAAGTTATTTGATTAAACTTTTTATTGCACTTGTGCATTACTCTTTTACAAATTGCATTACATGTTCCCAATTAACCCTATTCGCCATAGCAACCTCTTTAGTTGTTCCATTTGTTTTGTGTCACATGTACATTCGACCATGAAACTTTGAATGCCAAGTATTCAATTTGAATATGCAAATTAAAAACATCACAAATATAGTGCACCATGGTATTGAAGGTTCAAAATTGAAGGTCATCATATTCCTTTTCAGGGTCTGCATACATGTTATACAAATAACCCATGATGCGTTTGATTGTGGTCACAAAAGCACATACAAAAGTGTCCCTACCTTAGGCCATCTTTGACAAACTTTACATTAACTTTGGTATGGTTGAAACACATGTTAGACCCAAAATAGTGTCATGGTCACAAAGTAATTCATAATTGATTTTTGCAAGGGCATTACTTGCATTTTCTTGTTTCATCTTCACAACAAACAATTTGTATTTAAACAACACAGACTTTGAAGGTGTAAGCATAAAAACCCATCATGTCATAACATTACAATTTTTTTTTTAACTTTTGGTTTCCATGATCTCTACTAGCTTGGTATGTTCAAGGTGCCTTTTCGAAGAGTGAGAAAAATACATGTACATTGAAGCAAACAAGGCCTCAATTTTCACAATATGTGACATGTTGGACAATGTTTATATGGCCAAATTATAATGATGGACCATGGAATGGATGATTGTCATAAATGCTAAATCATTTACATTGCCACACCAATCTTGAAACCTTAGAAGACAAAGACACCATTGACACCAAAACATCAAGTTTTAATGCCAAATCCCCATTTGATAATCCTCCAAAAATAGTCATAGAATCCACCAACACATTGATCTGCTTATCAAAGCCACCACCTTCAATGTCTTTTGAAGATTTAACAATATTGAAACCTTAATCCAATTTTCAACCATATAACAATGGATAGACATCGAATTCTGGTTGTTTTCTCATGTAATTCATGAAATAAAGTGAAAGGTTTGAACAACATGCCATGTTGTAACTAAGACCACATTATACATGTAATTTGCCATTTCCCACCCACTATAATCAATTTATTGTTTTTTCAATGTTTTGTTAACTTAAAAAAATTCAAACGATCTTTACATGTTTTCAAAGTCAATCATTGGTTTCCTAGTTTCAAAAGATGGAAAATAATACAAATTGAATGTACTTTTCATCTTGGTAGCCTTTTCTCCATTGAGCACTTGTTAAGACAAAATCAAGCCATGTGGTGGCATATTTGTTTTCATTCTTAGCATGTTGGGTGTTAGAGCTTGTGTAAAACTCATGAACTTTCTTCCCTAGAGTAAGTTGAATACATGTCCTTCTCCCTATTGAGGCGAAAATGTTCATGCATGTCGATAAGGTAGTATAAAATGTAGGAAGACAAGTTGACATGTTGTTGACATGCATAAATAGTCAAAATGATACATACTCTTAAAAAAAAAAATCAATTTATGTGCATTGCAAGTCAATTATCTAGTAAATTGATATGCCTTTTGCAAGTCGATTATTTAGTAAATCAACATACATTTTGCAAGACAATTAACTAATAAGTTGACATGATAGAATAAGTAATTACTAGTGAAAATGGCATGTTGACATGCTAGACAATTAGGCATTTGTCACTAATTATAGACTAAGGAAAATATATGAAAAGAACTAATGAACTTTTGAGGGGGATTATTTCATGTGACTTGTTTAATAGGGTAGAGAAGGTAATTTACAAACATTATTAGTGATGAAAATGAAAGGAAGAAAAAGTGCGAAACATTGTATATATGCCTTTGGATTTTAGGGAAGAACATGAACATTTCCTTCCATTTTGTGTTGCTTGTATGTTGATTTTGTATGTTGATTGGTTATTATCTAGTATGCAATCTATCCAAATTAATAAGGATACATGGTGTTTGTATTAATGGTGTAGGATAGGAACCCATTAATGATGTAAAATTTTGTCGCTAACACTTCCATTATGCTTATTGAAGCCATCCAATTTTGGCACCAATAGTTTCTCTTGGTGACAATAATGCAAATCTTACATCTCACATGGTGGAACTTATCATCTTCTTTTGATACAGACTTATATCATGGGAATTTGGCTACCCATGCATTTTGGAAAAGTCTTTCCACTTCCCACTTAACCTTCTTTTTCCTTTTTTTATCTAGGACTTGAATAAGGTTAGAAATTACAAGGTCATTAATTTTTGTGGTGGCCACATCTTTAGAAGCAAAAGGGGCAATAATACTATAACTTAGGCAAGAACTAAAAGGAATAGGGTAATGTACTTATGGGTGAAAACACATTAAGGTGGACCAAAAGTGGTGGATGTGGTGTCCATGACATCATGTTCATAGTGTAAATTTAAAGCTATTATATCAAAATGTAGTCATTCACCTTAAAATTAATAATTTGTGGATTTCAAAAAAATCTTCCATCGAGAATCCTATGTATTATTAGTGTTTTGAAATGTAATTTAAAATTAATCAATATGTGATTTTCCAAAGACTAAATTCAACATTTGGCTCACACATTTCCATTAATTTTTAAATATTTATTTTTTAGTGAATTAGTCCATTTTAGATTTACATTCATGATACCATTCCACCCAAAAAAAAATCATCCATTGGTAGAGGTCATAATGCATTTATGAATTCATAACACAAATCATGTATGACAATGATATTGCCTTCATTTAGAAAGTTCATTTTCAATTCATAATACCATTATTTTTCCTTTTTTTTAACTACTTTCTACTTGTATGCCATATTAAAAATTGACTCATTTCCAACATTTTATCATAGTTTCAAAGTTGTATAGACCTCAAGCTTAACATCCTCTTGTGAAAATTGTAATGTGACACCAAAAGATGGATTGTCTAATGTGCTTTCACCCAAAAGAAAAAAAATTAAAATGAAACTTGATTTTCCACCCAAACCAAGGGTCAAACAAGTTTCACCTTATATGTTATATCTGAGGTGATTTGCAATTTGTCTACATGCAATACTAAAAAAATTGCTTGTTTTGTCATTTGTGTGCAATTTGTGGGTGTTGGAACAATGTTTCTTTTCAATGTTTTCGTGGAGATATATGATCAAATACAATTTTATTTTTTCAATTTTTGTGGCAAAAACCTAATTTGGTTTGAGGTTTGAAAGGTTTGATTTATTTACAACAAGAAAGAGAGTTCGAACAACTTCTAAGGACTACATTCTTCTAAGGTTGTGCATGTTTTGGTTTCAAGGAAGCACTTTAGTGTGTGCAATAGAGGCCAAAGGACTGCACAATGGTGTGAGTGGTAGAGGTAATTCAAAGCTTTTCATGTGATCGAGATAAGTTGGAGTAGCATCCCTTGATTGTTTTTTTTCCAATGAAATTTTTGTAAAGGACATATTTTCATGGAATTGTGATTTCATGCATTTTTTTGAAGTCACAATGAAACAAGAACAATGGAATCTCAATGGATTATAGTGAAATCTCATGAAGAGGAATAGTAAAATCACAATGATTTTCATGTGGTGATTTTAGTGAAATATTATTCTCTTTTGATGGAGAGAATTGGGAGCAAAACTCTTAATTTTTTTTTTGTTTCAAGAAAATTTTGCAATGAATAATTGGGAGAAATAGCTCATTCATTTTTTCATCCATTATCTTTGTTCATCTTTTGTTTCATCTTCAGCCTAGAGATTTGAAGGATGACAACAAATTAGGAATGCTCAACAAAAAAATGGAGTAGAAACAACCACCCAAACATAACAAGAATTTCAAGATAAATTTAATTTCATAACATTATTATTGTATGAAACATTTACCATTTTGGTTCATGTATTATTATGCAACAACATTCAATGTAGACACAAGAAAATTATTGATGTAATATCCATGTACAAACCTTCAACATTCATAATTCATTTAAAAAAGCTTTTGGACATAATGTCAATGTCATGTCCAATGGTAATAATTGGTTATTTCAACATTGACATGCTTATGATAATTCAACAAAACCAAAAGATATTTAAATGATTTTGAATCATTATTTAATGAACTTCAATTTAGAGAAATCACAACAATTTATAGTATTCATATTGATCACATATTATGAATAAATGCAAACCCCTCAACTATATATTTAAAAAGTTGTTGAATTCAATTAGACCAATCACAAGCCAATATGTTTTGTAGTCAAATGTTCATATTTTGTTCCACAATACAATCACATAAATTGAAGAATGACCTTTTCTTTCCAACAACATTCATACATGTTAAGAAAAAACATTACTTGACTAATTGCTTGTTTGGAAATTGAAACATGACAAAAATAAAAAATCTAATGTTTCATCTTACATGTTTCCTTTTGAACATTTTTAATACCAACTTGAAAAATATGTTACTAGCTCACATTGTCATGCATTCAAGAGGATAAAGACATACAAGGTTAATCAAGGTCCCAAAGATCTAGAATCTTAATTGAAGTCCCAAATCAAATGATATGTCAATGTGAGTTTCTTGGCATCACAAATTGGCAATTAAACAATGCGTGTTCACAAATTACCACATATGTATGGTGTTGGTTTAAGGTTTTCCCATGGTTCATGATTCTCATTTAGCATTCATGGCCACCATTTTACGATTGCACCCAAGTCTTGACTACACTCTTATTTCCAAAAAATAACAATGTTTTCTCATTTTGACAAATTTAGAATTTATGTCTTTGATCAATTTATGATCCTTTGAATTTTGTTTTTGTATATGAAGATTACGTATGGGCCTTGGTGATTCTCTTAAAGTAATCCTTCACATAAAGGTCTAAAAATTTGAGATCTTAAAGATGTGAAATTGCATAAGCACAAAAAATTAATATTTTGATAATTTAATACCGTCATCAACATCATCATCATTATGGGCATTATTATTATGTATTAATTCTGAAGCAACCTATGATATTCATAGGTTGATATTATGTATATGTGCAATTATCTAATTAAAAAAAAAGTGGGGTTTTAGTGTTCTCAATTGTCTTTCTTCCCTTCCAAGTAGTCTACTTGAGAAATCTAGACTTTAAAAAAAAAATATCTAGATACATGAATTCATCATGATATGGTTGTCACATGGATGATTTAATGCAACGAAATGTCTTATAGGTTTAATACACCAAATAAACCATTTGTAGATCAAGGATGTGAGCTCTTATTACTCAAAATCTTGGTTTTCTCACTATGATGGTGATGATGGTGGTGGTGGTCATGATAGTGATGATATTGTTGATGGATGATGGTATTGATCATGGTGTGATGATGATGACATTGTTGATGTTGTGATGATGATGACGACCATTAACTAAATATCCTTTCTAACAAATAGCCTCCTTGATCCTTCAAACCTCCTTAGACCTTTTTGGTTTGATCAGAAACGCCCAATCGAAAGTGAAAATGGTTAAGAAGGAAAAACAATAAGAGGCCATTGTGGAATCTTTCCATCTTGGCACCATGGTGGCCAACTATCATTGGCATTTTGGTATATATTCTATAGATAAGAAATAAATCACCCAATTGATATTGAACCTTATGTGGAAAACGATTTATGGTGAATACAAATAAACATATCTTGATAATTCAATGTGCCAAGAGGACACATTGAAGGATCATAGTCAAGATGCATTGAAGGAATTAAGGACATGCACAAGCAATGAGGAAGGGTTCAAGAAAGTGGTGTTGCAAATCGACTAGGTCTTGGCCCAATTAAAGACCATGGATGGACATGCCACTTGGAATGTCATGAGAAGGTGATAGAATGTGATTGACAAGATACATCATGTCCCCCATTTACCCCTCTTGCATTCAATGACCTTTTATAAGAACCATCTATTCCAAGTTCTATTCCATCTCCTACTCCATCATCTAATTATCTCCTTATTTTTGTTGTAAGCACATCAAGTGGGAGGCCATAAATGTAGGGTGAAGTGCTATAATCACAATCCGCAAGTTTTACCACCATGGCTTGGGAGATGCATGTGAGCAACGAGGATCAAAAAACCTTTATCAAAGCCAAGATGGAAGTTAGCCTAAAGAAAAAAAATAAAATAGACTTAACAATCTCAAAATGGTTAGGGATATGGGAATTTTAACAAATGCATAAATTGAAGAAAAGGATAAAAAGGTTTTAGACCTATAGTTAGTAATCTCCATCCTAGCCATAATAAGCTAGGTTTTCAATTTGGTTGTTGATGATTTCATATGGGAAGTCCATTTGACATTTGTGTAGAAAATTTGTAAGGATCACCACTACACAAAATAAATGACTGTATTTGGATTTTGTGAAATTAAAATGCTTCATTAATCATCTCCATTTCTATTTTAACCCCCAATCCCCCATTCCATTTTCACCTTATAACCAACATGCATCTTGTTGTAAGCATTGATTTCATTTTGCTCATGCCCAAGGGTAAGTTCATGCCTCCCAAATTGACACATAACAAACATGTCCTCACCTAAATAACTTGGGTCCCCTAGTATATACTCAAAATACTCATTAGTATGCATAAAAAATTGGTGTCAATATTTGTATAGATTTGACTGGTGTAGGATGGTGACATCATGAAATGAGCTTGGGTAGCCAACATCCAAGTAAATGAATAATCCATCATGGTTCACAACCATCGTGCTATTCGCATAATACATCTTTTTCTACCCATTGAACCATGACCCATGGGCAACATTATTCCAAGATTTTCGGATATCAATGAATGTCCCATCAATGAATCCAATACAACCCTAGAACTCAAGGATCTACGTGCCAAAAGTCATTCATTCCTAGAGATTTGGCCATTGAATTTTGTTGTTGAATGCCAAATTGATGCAAAATGTAATGAAAATTGCATCATAAAATATATTAGACTTGTTCCAATTCTAAAAAAATGCGTCATACATGACAATATTGTCATGTTTCATGTATAAGATGAATTGAAACAATTGTTGTTTTTAGGTTAATTTGGTCGATTGTTGGCCACAATGTGATTCTTGTTGGTAGCCTTTCCATGGGCTTGAATGGTGGGGACCCTTGATGCACATAGCTCATCAAATTGTGACAAACTAAAATTTGTTCAAATTTTGAACCAACATGGAGTTGTTCACATTGTGGCAAGCACATCCCAAACCCCCACATCCTAATCAACCAATTGCCCTATACCTAATTCTAGTTCATTTGCGTTGAAGAACTCCAATGTGTTAGCACCAACCATTGATAGTGCAAACACCAATTGACCTTGCTTACGCATTCTTTTGAACATCTCCTTATCACTACTTGATAAAAAGCTATCAAACTCAAGGATGTTATGAAAAACCTCACCATAAAAAAAGACCATGATGTAAAAGAAAGACCCACCCAAAAAACAGTCCCTAATAACCCCAAACTTAAAAAACAACCCTCAATAACCAAAAACCTTAAAAACAACTCCTAATAGCCCCAAACCTTAAAGATAAAAACTTCCTAAACCCTAAAAATAGAAAGAGAACAAAGTAAAACCCTTAAGAAAAGGAAGAAAACATAAGAAACCCTAGAAAAAGTCAAAGCAAACAAGTGAAATGTAAACAAGCATATAAATAAGCTTAAGCCTTAATCAAGTGTGAAGAGGTTCAAATGAGGCAAATGAAAAAAAAGAAAGAAATGAAGAATGAAAGAGCTCAATCATATAGTTCCATGTTGAACAAACCCTAAAAGTCATTATAGGTAGTTCATACTGAAAAACGCTAAAAAAGCTTTGTAACAAGACTTATTTTAACATGTCCAAATGTTTAGGGTTTAAGAGGTTTTAAAAAAATGTCTTATGACAAAAGTGTTTTAAAAAAAGAACAAAAAGGGCTCTTGAAGTGTGCCCTAGACCAAAGAGGTCCCTCAAATGTGCCCAAAGAAAAGAAAATGGTCCCCAAAAATTTCAAAGTGCGCCAAAAAAAACCTTCAAATAAGTTCCTCAAATGTGCTCAAGGGAAAAAAAAAATGTTCCCAAAAGTTTTAAAGTGTGTCCAAAAAATCTTCAAATAACTCCCTCAAATGTGCCCAAACAAAAAATGGACCAAAAAAAGTCCAAAACAGTCCTTTTGATGTTGCACCCATAAAAGTTTTTTTAGAAAAAAAATCCAAAAAAATCCCCCGAGTTCAGTCAACCCTTTAAAAAAATCGAAAAAGTCCCAAAACACTACAATTTTCATCTGTCCGAAAAAAAGTAAAAAAAAGTATCCAAAATGTGCCTTACAAATCCCCCAAATGTCCCCCCCCCAAAGAGAAAAAAGGAGGAGGATCTCATCCCCTATTTTCGCCTCTGATCCCCAGTTTTAGATTTTGTCTCCACTTTTCATCCACCAATGTTGGTCGGCGTAGCGTAGTTTACGAGGAAACCACCCGAAACCCTAAAAACGCGAGCACGCACGCGTCGTCGTTGTTTCTTGTTTCCTCCCTAAACCCTAAAACTCGAGCAACCAAGTACGCGTTGTCGTTGTTGTGGGGTTTGTGTTTATGTATGTGCGCGCGCGCATTTCGCTCTGCATCTGTTCAGTTTTTTTGTGTTTGCGGTAGCGATAGCGGAGTGCGCAAGAAGGCAGCTATGGAGGATGCTGAAGTACAAGCGGAAGGAGCTTCGTCTGCTCCAGCTCTGGCCTCTACACAAGGTCGGTTTTCTCTCTAACCCTCAGTCTCTCAATTCTCTTGCGTCGCTGTTGGTTTGATATGTTTAGAAATAAGAGCCTCGTGAGGCTTTCTGCGCACTCTGTAGCATTCAGAAGAGGTAGTACCTTCTTTGTTGTTTTGAGCGGTTTTGATAGATGAAGTGATTGTCGTAAAGGACAGCTGCTGTTTTTGAGACAATGTTTTCGCAGAGTTTTAGATAGCAGTTTTTTCAGGCGTGAAATTCTTTTGATGATGGCGTCTCTTTTAGAATTATTACCTAGGAAAGCAAGACCTACCTTTTGGTGTGGGGTAGATCGACAGGTGCTAATCTAAAGGGTTCTTTCTTCGTGGAAATATGGTTTTTTTAATCGACATGATCTGAACCCTAACCTAACACCAGGGAGAGAGAGATAGACAGACAGACAGACAGAGACACAAAGAGAGAAGAAGGGGGAAAAAAAAAATCGTTTGAATTCCAATAGTCCAATCACTCTTCCAGGTAGTAAAAGATATTTTTGTTTCAAACCTTTGTGTGGTTCCTTTTGAATGCAGGGGTTTCCTTTTTCAAGAAGCCAGCTAGGAACAAGAATATGAGGAAGCGGGCAACATCAGAGGAGGAAGCTGAAGAGGAA
>Ga0116228_10002749_pt1 | contig 15264 bp, 14 predicted proteins | sample S1TSphfallax_2_FD_89694 | JGI IMG/M metagenome (GOLD analysis project Ga0116228, IMG submission 89694) | Host-associated microbial communities from peat moss isolated from Minnesota, USA - S1T2_Fc - Sphagnum fallax MG | ecosystem: Host-associated > Plants > Peat moss > Unclassified | place...
ATTCTTCAAACAAAGTTTGCAATTGACCACCAAAATTAATTATAGTAATGCCATTTGCCTCAAATAAACCAATTGTGACATGTTTTAGTTTTGAATATAATGTTACAAAATTAATCACAAGGGAAAAAATATCAAGTGCACCTTTGTTCATTTAAAAGTCAAATGTTGTTGTGATAGAAACTATAACATTGGCATCATGTTAAACAAACTTTTCAAGTGTGTGCTTCATTATACAAGGCAATACCTCTTTAGTTAATGGAAACACCAATCATGAGTCCTTTTGTAATTGCTTCATTGATATGTTTTTAATCGTGCTTAAAGGGAATAACCCCTTTCACAATAACTAACACAAGATCACCAATGAATTTTTTTTGTTTTTCATTTGATTTTTTACATGTTGCATTTTATTAAAAAAATGAAAAAATGGATCATGGAAAAATACCTTTTTTGAACTTGGAACTTTTTTTTTCAAAGACATTTGTTTCAATAGAACATCATTGTATAATTTCATTAACATAAAATTTTTAAATGTCAAAATGTTCAATTTCATAATGTGTTTTTGATGGTTGAAGTTCCATTCTTAGTTTTAATATAAAAGATTAATCTTTTCCTACCTCAAGTTTTTGATCCCAAAACATGAACACCCATAGTAATTGAATGACAAAAAATACAACAAAAAAAAGTTCTATTTCAAGTGACATAGGCTCAACATCATTTGGTTTGAAAAAAACCTAAGTAATAGATTTTTGATTTCATGAAGCCCGAATTCTTGTTTGTTGTTGTAATGTAGCTAATTGTTGATTAGATTTAGGAACAAGTTTATTTACATTAGATCTACCAATTGATGACAAACCAACAATAATAGTTGTGGATGAAGGCACATCACCATTTGGAAGGGTGAATTCTTCTAATTTGTTGGGGCTTCAATTCACCATTTCAAGTTGTGGGGAAAAAATTGTATTTAAATTTCTCCCTCTACAATTCTCTATCTAAAAATCAATTTTCTACATACACATGTAGAACATGAGCCATTATAAACCTTAGCTATTGGGTAAAAAATGGTAAAACATGCCAATGAGGGATTTGTTTTTTGGTGGAAAATATTTAAAAATTAAACCTTGATACATTATTGAACTCATGAATATTTTTAATTTCAACAATCAATAGGAGGAAGATATTTGATTTCATTACATAATGTTGAAAAATTACATGTTTTAATATGCATTTAAGTACATTTTTAAATTACAAATTTAGGAAAGTAGGTGTCCCATTTTTGCTTCAAGTATATGAAAATATGATGAAAATACAATTGTCATTGAATTTTTTATACTTTCAAATGGATAAAAAATTAATATGTATCAATGCGTTTTAAAATTTTCATTTTATACTCATAATCTATCAAAGTTCTCATATTAAAATGTTTTGAAAATTTTGAAAACCTAGTTAGTTTAGAACATATTTTTCATGCATTTTTGTATATTAAAATTCTTTGCACTTTGTATGAATCTTACCATAAACTCAATGGAGAGCACCATTGCTTCATAATGAATGTTAAAGAAGTTTTGAATAGGTTTTTTCATGTTTATGTAATAAATGTGATTGTGATTACATGTGAACCTATTTTTGGGCATACTTTATATGCTTTCACCTTGTTTGTCAACTTGTTATTGTTGATGGTGGTTGTTATTGCTAAACCTATTGTTGTTAAAACCTAATGAACCATGCCCACATCCATGCCCACACATACATTGAAACCTGCCTTTACTATTGAACCTTAGGTTGGAACTTAAACAAAGACAATAACACAACCTAAACATAAACACAAATTAGAAACTTGAACATGAACTTTGAGCACACATAGGAATGGGAAACTTGAATGTGAATCGAAAAAACCTACACACATATACAAATTGGAAAGTTGGTTGTTTGAACTAGAAGTATGAATCTTAAGCACAAATTGAAGTTAAAAACAAAAAACTTGAACGTTATGGCCATTTGCACATCTTGCTAGAAACCATGTTCAATGCAGACAATGTAGTTAATTTGAAAGAACACACGCATAACTCATCACAATATTTCTCAATGCTAAACACCTTACACAATGATCACACATAACAACGACAATGACTTTAAAGTTTATGTGAGAATCACATAATGAAATTTACCCATATTTTGAAAAAATGCCTAGCTTTGGGTATGAGTATTTTTGAAATATATCCAAGGTTATGAAACATGTATATTTCTCCAAATTTATATATCTTTGAATATGCATTTGATTAAGGTATATTGATTTTGAGACAATAAAATAGGATAAATAATATACCTTAACTATAACTAATGAATATATTCAGGTAAATAATATACCCACAAATATTGGTTCCAAAAAAATCTCCTTCAACATTTGAAAGTGTTAAATTTGTACATATATTTTCATATTTTATCAAGAATAAATGTTTAAACCATGCAATTGATTGAAGTTCCACCCAATGTTCAAGCTTTTTGCCAATTGCTTATAAATTACATGACATGTTGTAGTTATGTAAGGTAACAAATGTCAAAAATGTTTGAAATTTAGTTGCAAGTCTATATGCAAAGCTTCAAATGCAAAAAACAACAATGACAATGCTGATTTACGAAACTTAGATGACTTATATAAAGCTTGGATTAGAAGCATAAGACCATATGGGCATTAACCATGACTAGTCATTGATCCATGTTTCATTTGTAAACATATAATCAACACCAAACATAATGATCCCTACGCATTTGAAAAGAACTTTGTTAAAAACTATGCATGACATAAACAAAAAAATCATCAAAACCAAAAAAAGCCCTCATACTTAAATTGTGCAAATACACATTGTGTTCAAGCTATGTAAGAAAAAAAACATCACAAAACCAAAAAATAATATTGTGAGAAAATTTGTGAACAAAAAGATCAAACAAATAAAGTGTTAAGACAAAAAAAACAACAAAACCAGGGGAATGTGATTATTATTTCTATATTTTATGGAATACGTAAAATAAAAAAGGTTAAGAAGCAATAAAATTTTAATTTTTTTTAATGTAATTTCATAATTCAATTATTCTAAACATCCTACTTATATTTTAGTAAATTACATATAAAAAAAATTACATCCAAATTTTTTTTACATGTCATTTGAAAAAAAATGAAAGTAACTCCATGCCAACAAAGTTGTTCCCTATGTCAAACTATGCAAACAAAAGAAACAATGTGACATTGAGATTAATGTTGTGAAAATATTTGCAAGCCAACTAACAATGCAAACTTGAAAGAAAAAAATAACAAAGTTGTACAAAAAGAAAAAAGTTCTATTAATAAAAATAATAGGAAAGTTAAAAGCAAAGATTGAAAAGTAAAAAAAGGGGAGAAGATGTTACCTCTTGATGTAGGTCTAGATGTGTTTCAAAATGTGATCTCAACATCATGATGATAGTTCTTTTTTGGTTTTTTTTAGTGTGGATAGGCTACAAGAAATTGATATAATGTGGTTAAGATGACAAAAGATATGAACAAAATTATTGTCAACCTTTTTTTTATTGGTTATATATAGCCAACAAACCAAAATAAAAAAATTAAAAGTGTTAATATGAAGGTTGCCATGAGGGATGTCCTTAGGCTAGGGATGTCCCTAATATCCTTCTTGGTGTCACTACTAAGGATATATTCTTTACATTTTTACCAAAGAAATTTGGTTTTAACTTACCTTTTTCTACTAATGTCCTACGATGCTACTCAACATTTTCCTAGCATTGCCTAACATCTTCCTTATGCCCTTATCATCCCTTGACAATTCCTTGGTGGCCTCATTGTCTCCTTGACAATTTCTTGGTGGCCTCATTGTCCACCAACATTTTCTTAGTGTTACCATATTGCCCAAAACCCAAAAAAAAATCCCTTGAAGTTTTTCCCAACATTATTTGGTGTTCCTGATGTTTTTCAATATTCTCCCTTGGTGTCTTCATGGTGTCCCTCCTCGCACACATTTTGTTTTGACATCTCCCAACGCTTTCCTAACATTGCCCCGATGTCCCTTAATATTTCCCAACATCCTGTTGTTGCTTGAAAACAATTCCTGATGTCCTTTGACGTTTTCGCAGTGCTCAACAGCTCCTAGCGTCTCTTTCATGTCCCTCAGCATGTCTTTGGTGTTGCTAGCCTCCTTATTGTGCCTCCGGGCTTGATGGACATTTACAAATGTCAAACAAATGTCGAAATCAAAATTACTAGTGAGACCCTATTTGGACATCCTTTTTAAGTCTTAAGGATGTCTTGAAAAAGGATGTTGACAACCATGACTAAAATCAAGTGTTTTCCAATAATGAAGATATGACCAAAAATTAAGAAAATTTGCCAGATTTTTACTCAGAGTTCAAGTAGGCACAAATTTTTTTGAAAGGATGTTTTAAAATTTTATTTTCATATTTAGTTTTAGCCAAATTTGGCTAAATCTTCCTATGGATGATCACCACTTTGTCTACATCACAAAATTGACCTGAGAAAAAAACATTGTTACATATTATCACACGGCATCGTTACAATGCTGGGGAATGGTTTGCATAATAAGAATGGGAAAATATGGGGTGTTTGATGAAAGGTGTTGAATGATGGGTGAATTAAAACAGATTAAGATTTCAAGCTTCAAATCTTTGATCATTGCATTTTTGCTGCTGACATACAAAGAAGTTTTGTAAAGCTTTAGCTAACTCACCTATGAGATTTTTAATCACTCAAAACATACTAAAATCGAGGAAGATAGGGGGCTGCAACTAGAGAGGGGTCTAAAGCTATTTTTTCAAAAAAAATTGAAACAAATTATCACTCATATTCTTCCTGTGTTTTTGGCATCCCTCTTTTAATTCTGACATTCGATTTTTTTTTTTTGTAGCCCTCCAGTTAGTGCATCCAATGACACAAAATTTGCTCAATTTGGTTAGCTAGTGTTTGATGATAGGTACATGTTTGGTGATGTGCAATTTTACCCTACAGAACATATTCCTAGGTGAAGCCGATACCACTGGATGAAACTGTTTCCCACACACTACAGGGCTCCACATATTCCTAGGTGAAACTTTGTTACCATCTGACAGAAGAGTGTCTCCCCCTACAAAGCTCTACACATTCCGAAGTGGAATGGACCTTATCCGGCTTGTCCCACAGTTTCAGCGACCCTACTGGGCTTCTTTCACAGGCACTGTAGTGGCCTCCTCAAACCCATCATTAAATAAATAATTTCCGGTTGTGCGGGAAAATAAAAATCCATTTTTGGGGTTGGAAAAGTCATTTCTCGGGTTACGGGAAGTGCAAGTGGGACAAATTTAATAATTAAGAAAAGAAAATTTGGGTGGCAGAGTTTAAGGAGGCCACTACGAGTGCTTCAAAACATGGAAGAAGTTCTCATTATTTTAAAGATAACTACATTATTTAACTCCTTACTTGTGGGAGTGAGCGGAGTTGTCCCCTTTGCCTCACACTCAACATTCATTCATCCTCTTTTTTTCATCCCTGTTTCCAAATGGTGTTATCTGATAGAAGAACCCTCAACCCTAAAAAAAAAATGTGGAATTTTTTTTCATCCATCATCGCTTTAATAAAAAAAATGCATTCTTGTGATTAAAAATTTGGACGTTTTTGTGTTTTTACATTCATTTTTCCTATTGTCTTCTATTCTTGGCAGTTGCTCTCGCTTCACAAGTTCGACGATGATTTTTGACAATGCGTTTTTCCTGTTCATGGAGATTGTTCATCGTGTCTTCATCCATCGAGGTGGTGGTGGTTGTGGTGGTGGTAGGGGTCGAGGATTGCGCCTGCGTTAGCTACCCAATCACTTTCTCTCTCATCCTATCTCACAATTATCACCAAGTTCCAGCCCTTCTTTTTACTGGCGAAATTAAAATTTTCAAAAATCGAAAAAGAAAGTGATTTTGGAGGTTTTCAGTCGCCAGAAGAGAGAGGGGAAAAAAAAGAACGAAAGTTAAAATCGCCAGATTTATATATTCAGTGTCCTTTACGTCGCCAAAGATATAAAAGGACGATTAAAATGTTAAAATTCTGTTCCTGTTTTATAGTCATATTTGGCTAAATTTGGCTAAATCTTCCTAGGGATGATTGCCACTTTTTTTTACCTCTTCCTGTGGATGATCGCCACTTTGGCTACGAACAAAATTTCCTTTGAAAAAAAAACGGTGTCACTAACTCACAACCCTGAAATTTGACCAGAAAATTCTGCAACTGCATTTGAGACGCTTTGATCTCTTCCAACATCTTGTCTTCTGTCTCGCGCAAGAAGAATTCCACTGTTCTCTGTCTCTCTCAAGCTCGATTCCAATCCTTTTGAGTGGGAGCAGAGATGGCATCAGCGGTTTGTGTGTCTTCGGGAGTTGCTGCCGTAGCCGCAGTCCCCTCAACAAGGTACTTACACTCCTGACTAGAATTCCTTTAGCTTCTTTCCTGTTTTCTGCTTTGTTATTTTCTCCCCCGCCCTTTCTGTAAGTACTGGATGCTTTTGTGGGAACTGGAAGTCACAATGCATTGTTGTTGTTGTTGCCGCCGGTGGATCTGCAGTGCGCATAAGGTAGTGAGCAATGGAGGATCTGTGAAGGGATCGTTTCTCTCTGGACGTGCTCTACGGCAGTCGAGAGTGGCGTCGGGAGCTGCTAAGGGGTCAATGGTTGTGAATGCGGTGGCAGTAAGCCCCAGCGAGAGGCCGCTATGGTTCCCCGGGAGCACTCCTCCCGAGTGGCTCGATGGCAGGTCTGTTTAGGCTCCACCTTCCCTTCAACCTCTATGCGAAAGATTTCGGACCAAAGTTGTGGAAAACCGTGAACCAGTGACCCCGTGAACCGCCAATATTGTCCTTATGTGTGCCGTCGTTGCAGCCGCTGCTACATTGCGTGTGTAAATTAGAACCCTAGGTGTGCGCAAGCGGCCATTCCGATGCCCCATTTCTCACTAAATAAGTCTTCGCCATTTGGAATCAAGAATTTTGTCAGAGTCTTTTTCACGGGGCCGTGACTTTCTCACATCAGAAGTCATCTTGACTTCATTGAACTTAACGGTTATTTGTGGGACTTCTTGATTCTGCAGCTTACCTGGAGACTTTGGCTTTGATCCTCTTGGCCTTGGTAAGGTTGCCTCATTTCACCTGCTTGCTATGCATTTTCTGTGTCAGGATTGACACTTGCAGACTAAATTCCTCTTATGTTATCACTCAACAAATAGAGTATTTCTCAACACAGACTGGAACTTTAGAATGCAAAGTGGGAAACATAGTCTGATGCTGTGTGTCAATGGTTTTCTTTCACTGATGCTTGTATGACTGAATGCAGGATCTGAGCCTGAGCTGCTCAAATGGTTTGTCCAATCTGAGATTGTGCACTGCCGATGGGCTATGCTTGGAGCAGCTGGCATCTTCATTCCAGAGGCCCTTACAAAGGCTGGAATCCTCAACACCCCATCATGGTTCACTGCAGGAGAGGCTACATACTTCACAGATTCGACAACACTGTTTGTGGTGGAGCTTATTCTCTTTGCATGGGCTGAGGGAAGGAGATGGGCTGATATCCTGAAGCCTGGCTCTGTCAACACTGACCCCATATTCCCCAACAACAAGCTCACTGGCACAGATGTTGGTTACCCAGGGGGATTATGGTTTGATCCCCTTGGCTGGGGATCAGCCTCACCCGAGAAGGTCAAGGATCTGAGGACAAGGGAGATCAAGAATGGAAGGTTGGCAATGCTGGCAGTGTTGGGTGCTGCATTCCAGGCTTTGTACACAGGCACTGGCCCCATTGACAATTTGTTGGCACACCTTGCTGACCCTGGCCACAACACCATCTTTGCTGTGAGTCAACATTTCTCTCTATTTTTTACATTCTATGTTTCTTTTAATGTACAGATATCATGAATGATTCGTGATGTGAGAACATGTAGTGACTACTCCTTGTATAGTTTGGAATATCTGGTTATTAACTAACTGTTCTCTCGCTCTCTCTCAGTTGTCTTACTAAGTTGGGCTTTGTTTAATATGCAGGCTTTTGGAAAGTAAGGGTCATCCATTGACATCAAGATGGGAGTGTTTTTGCTGTAACTTCAAGTGTATGATGAATCTGAATTGGTGTGCTTGGAATTCCTGTCATATCATCATAGCTTGTGCATAGGTTTCTGTCAGTTGCAAGTCATGCTGCCTACCAGATGTGACCTCCCAAGCTGTTCCAAGATGTTACAAATTCTTTCCTCTGCACACTCCTGTATGTTAATAGTGTGGTAACAATAGTCGTCGATGTAATGGATGTCTAAGCATTGGAATAGCTAGTTGTCTAATTTGTCAAAGGAGGACAAAATGAATTTGTTTTGGCCTGGAACAATGAGATTGGACTGCAATGGAAATCTTCAATTCTGCACCAGAGCTTAGTGGATCTTGCAAAAATGTAGGTAAATTGATTGATGGGATTGATTGTGTGAAATCTTGGTGCGGAAGCTAATTTCCCCATGAACAGATCCAGTAAATTGACTAATCTGAAGCCAGGACACTATAGAAACATAGTATGTTTGGTGTCCTCAAAAGAGTGGAATTCTTTGTGCTAATTTGAGAAGCCCAAACTGTGAAGCAATCTTCAAGAGGTATTGGTGAAGCAAGTTGGGGAATCCAGAAACACTTTTCTCTTACTTAGAACAAATTTGTATCCTAAGCAAATGTCACTCTGTAAGGTTTCCTAGGAGAGATATTTGGAAAGTGGAATGATGGTCCAAATTTGATCTCCGACTATCTGCAATTAGGTGTATTTTCAATTGCTTGAGCTATTGAGTTGCCAGGAACATATGGCCAATGTGAGACATTGCATATACAAGCAGTGTATTCAGAATCAAACTGTAGTTGTGGTGTCACTGTCCTACATCAGATCAAGAGTATGAAATGTAACTGGAAATGTACTGTTGTTTAGGATTCCAAGGTTCAAGCACTTCAACAGATGTAGAAAACCCCTTGACTGAACTTAACAGTGGGCAATGGTTTAGAACCTACAAATGAAGGTTGTAAACATGCATTGGGTTTGCTCTATCCACAACCTAGAAATGCCTATTGATTGCCTAAACTCCACATTCCTCTATTTAAGTTCCACTCTTCTTCCAACTGCAAATTTTACAAGTTATTTTGGGATATCACTGACAAGTAATGCCCACAGTAGTGCACAGGGAAAACACCATGTCATGAACATACTACTAAACTGACAATTCGATGTTCCCCAAAAATCTGCTTTTCATTCTTTTCTAGCCCTCAACAGTTCTGTCATGCTTTCCTATCAAGGGATTATTCTGTAACCGTTTTATCCACCATACCCAGCTGATAAAATTATAGACTTATCTAATTTTTACTTAACATAGTTGTTAAATGTTCAAAGTTAATGTGAGTAGGTGGTTGTTTTTATGACAAGAAAAATATGAGGCGTGTGCAAAAATATCCTACAATTTATATGCATTCTCAAATTGCATACTGCACTTGGCTGTGTTGAATCTGTTTGAGTTATGGTGATAGACTAGTCAATAATTTTTCTATTTGGATTTCTATTTACGTTCTTTGCACTAATTGCCTTCAGTAATAACTAACTTATGCCTCTAGAACTTCCTTAGATCCTGTTACCATTTTGTCATTCTAAGAGGGCTTGAACGGGTTATCAAAGGTAATAAAGTTCTCTGTTCTCTTTCTATCTTTGTTAATTTTTCCCTCGGAATGTTTCCATGTTGTTTACTCATGTTGGCAATGCCAATACACAATTTGTCTTTCATCAATTGCCAATTTGTCATATAGGTATACACACCTATTTTGATTGATCCTAGCATTTTCATTACATTAGCTCACTTATATCTATAGGGTAAATGATAAACAAAAGATCATAATCTTTGTAAACCCTATGAAACACAGCTATGTATCTTCATCATAATCACATAGAGTACTTGTCATTATCATTGGGTGTTAAATAATCTACAAAGAGGTGGTAGAAAAAGAAGAGCAAAATCCCACACTATCCAAACCATAAACTCAGGAAACTTTCTTTTGTATGTAAAGGGAAGTTTCTACCTTTGTACTAGCATCACTTCTGTATCAGAGTTTAATGAACTATTAAACTTTGTGTTCAAAATGTATGTGTGTTTTGTCTTCAAAATTGTTAAAATTTGAGATGTTTAAAGTGAGGCTACCAAACTCCATTTCTTTCAATGGCTAAAATATATTTGGCATTTTGTGCCATGGGTGGCAAGTAGGGCATTTTGTAGAGACCTTGCTCTAGATTGAAGCTAACACATGATTCAAGGTTCTTAACTGAGTAGACCAAGCCTGCATCAATGAGAGTGAACTTTGAAGACATTTACAAAAGACTGTAAATGAGAACCATGTAAGTAGCTTCAAACTTGGCAGTTGCACTATTTTCTATGGCAAAATGACACTCAAAAGAGCAACAATACAGTTGAAAATCACAATAGTTGAAAATTGTCAAGTATAATAGAAAACTAAAGAAACATATAATATATATTTATTTCATCACCCAAACCAGGTACACACTAAGCTTTTGCTCCAACCATGGGGAGCAGGCAAGTAATGCAAGACATGGGAGTCCAGTAATTATGCAATTACAAATAAAATAGCCAAAGTAAGTCATCACCCAAATCTTGTTCAAAGTAAGCTATCCATGCTAGCATATAATAGAACTAAATGGCCTGGGTAGGCACTGATTCTAGTAGAATAGACCAAGAGTATGCACAGGGCTGTAAACCATCCAATACATTCATGTCCTTCACTCCGAACATAGGAGAGAATAGTGAAGATGCACATGCTTCTCCTGTGGTGTTTCCACACATGTTTGTAGTCCATAAGTTAGGACCCTTGTTCAGCGGACCTTCGAAATATGGTAAGAGCCATCCAAGACCAAAACATTTCCTTATCAGATTTGAATACACTCCTAGTGGGCACTAGATCTTTTATGCCCGTTTTAGCTTCAATCCATCCTTATCCCACTTTAATTGTGGGTAGAGGAGTTGCATATGGAGATGAAATTTCTTGGTCCAGAGCAGTTGGGAGTGCTTCCTACACTGATACTATCAATTATTTGGCCTCAAAACATTCAAAGAAACAACTGGTTAATCTTCAAGGTTCCAAGCTTCACTTGAAAGTAAGCTGGTTTTCATGGCTTCCAATTTGTGTTGCATTTTTTAGTGGGGTTGTGAGTAAACCATAACGATGGAGAGAGCAGGCACAGTTCTGAGGACCTATCTCTTCCACAATGCAAGGCACAATCACATTCCCATCTGCAAAGGAATGCTTACGAGCTTCAATCAGCCCCTCCACAAACAGATCAAGTTTCTCAACTGTTACACTTGGCATCACAATCACATGTGCAATCTTGCCCTGCCAAGACCACATTGTTTTGTTCAGCTTGTCAAAGCTTCCAAGAGTGCAAACTGCTAAGCTACCCTCCAATGCATGCATGCTACAAGAAGGGAATATCCTAACTAAACAAAACATGAACTTTCACAAAGTAAGCTTTGAATCAATGCTGGAATAGGACGAAAAGAAGGTACCTGGCATGCCAATTGCCACTTGTGCACAAAGGCCTCATCTTCAGGTCTCTCAAACACGACTGTGCTGCTGAGCTCATTCAGCAGAACACCAAAATTCACTTTCCGCAAGCGATCATTAAGATAATGGGCATTGCGAATGCAGCGTTGCACCTCCTTTTGAAAGCCACGGTAACCCTTTCGGTTAAGGGTGTACCAAAGGAAGATAGGTGCATGGCCATTACGGCTACCCATGATTGTTGCATCACGGGAGGCCAAGTATTCAACATTGCGGGATAATGCATTAATATGCTTCATGCGGGTGATTAGCACACCACATGGCATTGGGCAGCCAATGAATTTATGGCCAGAAACACTTACACTACCAATAGGCTTCTTAAAAGTCACTTTTGGAGCCTGCAGACAAATCCTTCGAGAAATCAGTTTTGCACAAACTGTTAATACTCCCTAGTATGGAGTTCAATCTATAACCAGTCATTGAATTCAGCTGTGTTGTGCCTAAAATGGTGAACAAAAGGAAGGCAGCTGCATTCTAAGGTTGAAAGTCACAATGTGACATCCAAAGCAAGTAGACCTAATTTGGGTAGAATGCAAATGTAAATAAACTCCCAATTGGATTTTAGAACACTTACCTCATGTACTTCTCCAGAAAATGGCCTCTTTCGTGTGTATCGCAAATCCCAAGTACCCTTTAAGAAGATGGAACGAGAATATCCAGAGTGGTGGTGAATCAGAAGTTGCACGATGTGGGTGGATTCAAACTAGAGATTCAGCTCTGAAAGACAATTGGAAATTTTTAATTCCTAAACTTTTCTAGCCTGTGAATATGGAGTTTATCAGCTAGCCTACAGCACAGCCTTTCACTCGTTCACAATCGGTGCCCAATACCTAGAAGGTAGAATCCAGAGGTAAATCTGAAGCCTATCATCGCAGTCCCGTGCAGGGAATATCACAGAGAATTTGTGAATTCCCACCCATGATGCAAAGATGAATCTCTGAGCTCTTGCAACTCCACAAACAACCCACAATTAAGGTATACAACATACGACCTTGCAGCTATGGCAGATTGGAAACTCAAGCTCTAAACATAATGCACTACCACATTTGATCAGTTTGAGCTTCACCATCAACCCAGGATTCATAATCAGGTGAAGCCTTTCTGCCAAGATGATATTCAAAGCAAGTGCTCTGGTCATCTACTGTGATGTGTTCCGAAAGATCAGAACCGAGATCTGGAAATTAAGGGAGCGGATGCTTACCTTTTTCACGAATGGCATCATCAAGCCAAAGAGTGCTCCATCAACATGAATGTAGAATCGATCTTCTGTGTATCCGACGTCTTTCAGAATTTTCAAAATCGTGTCGAGATCATCTACAGCCCCCTTCACTGTTGTACCTGCAAGGAATTAAGACAAATGAGTTGATTTTCCGAAGAACCCAATGTTCGTGTTCTTTAGCTGTGATGTTTCAAATGCTGATCATGACATAATTGTGTTTCATTTGCTCACCAATATTGACGTTCAAGATAGCGGGCTTGTCCCTTCCCTCAGTCAGTTTTCGTTGGAGATCAGTACAATCAATCTCGCCAGAAATCAGCGTGTCCACTTTCACTGCTTCCATGCGATACATGCGTGCAGCTTTGAATACAGAATAGTGCGAGTCCCGGGATGCATACAGAATCCCGTCCGGAAGGACTTCCCTCCTGCCACAATTGGATTTAAGGAAATAGATGACTCAGCACAGATGATCCACTGTCTTGAAGAGACACCATAGCCAAGAATAGGTAGACAGGAGAGACAAGAATTTCTGTCCACCTATTCTTGGCTATGGTATCTTGTACATGTACATGAACAAGACAGGAGAGACAAGAATGTCTCCACTAGAGTTCTACATGCATGAAGACCTACTGTAGTTGATTAGAATACATGAGATCACTAGAGCAGAATCGAACCCGACAAGGATGCCATGAAGGTTGCCCTCAGTGCCGCAGTTGGTGATGTAACCCCAGTATTCGTCTTTCTCCAACTCCCACAGCCGAGCAAACCAATTTAGAACCCCGACTTCGAACTGCCTGGAGTGCACCCCATAGTTGGATTCAATGAAAGGGTCGCCCAAATTGTTAATGGAAAAATGCTGCAACTGTGATAGAGCTCCATAGTCGAAGTCTAAGTTGTAAGGATAGCCTGTACAGCGTGCCACCCACCAACACCCCACAAAAGGAAATTAATATCTCTAGTTTCTGTATGCAACAAAATCCTTCTGCAGCTAGCCGGTTTGCTCTTGTTAGACTTCTTGTCAAATCCTAAACTTAAGCTTCAAGCTGCAGACCTGCTTGCAGTAAATGGCTCTGCAATACCATACGACACAAGACTCAAACTTTCAGAGTGCTGCATGAGGCCTTGTACAATATGGCTTCCATGGACTACCTATGGTGGTCAGATTGCAGGATTCGCCCTTTCGACAATACGAAGCTTATGTACTCGGTTCGCGAGCAATATCGACTGCATCGATCAAGAACAAAGGCGTTATCAAGCATCGAGGTTAAAGCAGTTTTCATCATCCTCTTCAAAACGGCAACTTTCCTTCCCCCGTTGAACTACTGTCACGGGACGGATCGACGCTTGAAGACACACTCACCTAAGTGGAACTTAGTCCTTTCAACCAGAGTTTTTCTGTAGCGGGCCAAAACAGCGGCCATGTGAGCGTCCATCTCTCCTGTGACTTCGTCGTCCATTTCCGGCTCCCTGATCTCCAAGGAGCTCTCGTGCATGTTCTTCCCCAACACAATTCCGCGGTTAATTTTGACATGAGGGTCGACACGACTGTCATCGCCATCGTCAATCGGCATCTCCCCGCCGCCGACGACGACATTTCTCTCGATCTGCAGTACAGTCTTGAGAGAATCCGACAAAATCTCCTCCGTCACGGGTCGCGCACGGATCGGTGAAGACTGCAATTTCTTCAAAGAAGCTTTCTTCATCGGAGGTGGCAGAGTTGCGCACACCGTCGCCTCGACTTCCAAACCGCTCGACATAATGAAGAAAGTTTTGGTCGATTTTTTTTTCTCGGTCGAACTTAGTTCCTTTCTTCTTTACCACGTCACAGCGCGCGCGCACACACACACACACAGTTGCACGATACCACAAAAACTTGTTAGATCCTGAATTCTTTGTAAATCTAGTTGAAAATACATACACGAAGAGGGAAAAATCACATGATTTAGCTTCAAACGGCCTCGAATCTCCCGATCAACTCTTGCAGTTTTCCGAAGTCACAATACAACACATAAACTTGGAGATTGGCAACAGACTAAAGCAGACGAAAGAGAGGCTCGGCTGAGATGATCACAGGCAAACGAGTGCAGGGCAGACGATTTGGCAGAGCAAGGAAAAAGAAAGGCCCGGGAATACACACAGAGAGCGGCGAGCTCTGGACAGCGCGAGCGGAACGACGGAAGGAGACGACGAGAGGTAGCAGAGGCGAAGCGCAGAAAAGAATCGAAGGGAGAAAACTGGAGGAACGAGAGAGTGATAAGAGGAAGGTTTGTAAGGCAGGCCGCTTATTTAAAGGCCACATGGAGAATCTTAGAATATTCTAAAGGTCGTAAACCCAGGTAGGTTTTCTTTTCCCCAATTTTGTGAGGTAGGTGGTGTTGGAAATTGACAGTGGATTGA
>Ga0116228_10002750_pt1 | contig 15258 bp, 11 predicted proteins | sample S1TSphfallax_2_FD_89694 | JGI IMG/M metagenome (GOLD analysis project Ga0116228, IMG submission 89694) | Host-associated microbial communities from peat moss isolated from Minnesota, USA - S1T2_Fc - Sphagnum fallax MG | ecosystem: Host-associated > Plants > Peat moss > Unclassified | place...
TTTAAAAAAATTTGTTGTTATAGAAATTTTTAAAAATTTTTTTGTTATTTTTTAAATAAAAAAAATTAAAAGTTCTTGGGGGGGGGGGGGACACTAGTAAAAAAAAGTAATAAATACACGAGTAAAAATATAGGGTGCAATATATTTATTGTTGGGTAAAAATATAATTTAATTAGTTAAAAAATAGGGTACATTTTATTCAAATAAAAAATTTAATTATAATATAGGATATGTAATAATTAAAAATAATGGATTATAATTAATATAAGGTGGTTTTAATATGTATATATTAAAAAATTAGATAATATAAGGTTATAAAAAATAGGTTGGACAATTATTTGATACCCCCCTAAAAATGGTCATTTGACGCATGTAAATCCCAAACTTTATACTAAGTGTCCCCCTTGGGATGAAAGTACATTAATAATGTCAAATGATCTTGAAAATTAAAAAAAAATCAAGGTGAAAGTTTGGAAAATAGTTAGTGCATAAAAAAACAAAAAATAATAATAATGCAAACCTATACATTTTATAGGATTCAAACATATTAGTGCATGTTCAATGGAAAATTGTGAATTGCCCATGGACATGAATAGATTACATATGATACATTGAATGATGTCATATTAATAAGAAATGGCCTTTGAATAAATATGACACACATTAAATGTGCAATGTTACTTCTTTTAATAATTGCATGTAAAATCGTAAGATTTGACAACCTAATTACCATAAAGGAAAGGGCTATTGGGTAGAAAAGAAATTTTAAAAAAAATGGAAAGGCATGAAAGTGAAACATGTCTTTTATTTGCATACCTTCCTACAGAAGCTACCATCTTGCACCAACTACTACCTTGTACCTACTATCATTTGTAGACTTGAAAAAAAACCCATGGCTGCCTATAGATCTCATGTAGCTTCTACCTATTGTATATAACACCTATAAACCTTTTGAAGTGTTGTCTATTGTTTGTAGCCCCCTTTAGGCCTTCTAGTCGTGCTACCTATTGTTTGGAACAATGTTACTTTCCATGAAGACCTCAAATATCAAGTCTACCTCCTTGTTGCTACCTTTTAGTGGCAACTACTATCCTATGTTAAAATGTATTTCCTACTTTAAAGACTACCATAAATAATATTTTTAATCTCATAGAAGAAACACAAAATTAATATATGAGCACAACAAAACTTTATATAGTCCTAGTATGAACTTCTCTCCTTATCTTTCTTTCATATTCTAGATAAAACAAAACAAAAACATCAACAAATAGCCATGAAAATTCATCAACCATTTTCCATTGCAATGATAAGAATACATTTTACTTCCATACTCTCCTCCTTTTTTCCAATGTCATGTACACATTTCTTCCCTAAGAGAACTCTCCTAATCAAATCCAATTTAAAATCATTTTATATCCTCCTTTCCCTTCAAGAAATAAATAAGGAACTAAAGAAAGTTGCCCACCACACATGTGAGTTTCCTTATTTGCCTCTCCTTATCCTTATCTCTTCCACACATCACATTAGTTGATTGGTTAATAAATATCAATCCTTATTCTTAAAAACTATCCACCTATTAACTTCATCCTTGAGGTAAATAAAAGATGATAAGTAAATCTACCACTAATAACCAACTAATTACTAGGATGTTCATGGTGTTAATTGGTCTAGGAAGATTTTTCACACTTAACATTGCATCAATGAAAACATATGTGTAAATGTTAGAAATCAACCTAGTTATTTGTGAGAAAAAATTTCTTTCCTCATAATGTTTTGCTAGTGTGCAAATGGTGTACATAGATGTGGCATTGGGGTGGAAGTTGATTAACTATTTATACAACCCAAATTGTGGATAAAAATGATTTTCAATTGATAATAATAGGAACCCATAAATTTTAGATTTAACATTTAGGTGTTGTTGATGTGTCAAACACTAAAGAGATACTACTCATGTAATTGATGTTGATTAATGGGTTAATACCATCAACATTTGAGGAGGCACATTGTGACATGGTGCCAATTCATGTGATGGTAAATTTGTCACAAAATTGGACTTACATGTGGGGAGTCTCATGTGAAGCGGGTCAAGACTTGGGAGTAAAAGGTTCAAAGCAAACCCCAATTTCATTTATGTCCATTGTGATGCCAAGATTGCACCCCATGGAAGCAAGGGCACAAATAATTGATGATATGATTTGAGTGATTTACATTTGTAATTTAAGGTAACAAGGGCTTGAACAAAAGAAATAGGTTTGAATAAAAATATCATAGGCTTTTGCAAAAGAGGTTTTATGAAGGACATCCTTGACTTATGCAAGTTATTAAAGATGTTAAAGGCATAGGGAGAAATAATTGAATTGGAACTTGCAAAGGTGTAAAAAATGTTGAAATCTAAAAATTCATGAGTGTCACAAATTAAAACCCATACCAAGAAATTTTGAAAAAAAAGTTAATGGCCTTGGAGTAGGGCAATTTAAGTCATGACTATACGAGAAGAATTGAAACATAAACAAACCAAAAGCTTCGGAGAGGCAAAATTGGACTTGTGCAAGATTTTGATGTGAGAACAATATGTAACATTGGTGGAAGTTCAAAAAGAATGGATGAGAGCAAGGAAAAAATTTGACTAGCTTCAACAACACATATTAATGATCACACAATAATGTTGCAATGCGAAAAAGTTTAACAGAAGGCTACAAATCCAATATTGCAATTGGAGATCACTTGCACTTTGGCATCATTCAAGTTCCTTGAAATATTTTGAATTTGTAGAGGTGATAAAACATCATTGAATTTCTAGTGTAGGCATCTTTTGAACAACATTCAATTTAAACATGAATGGTGAACTCATCAACCATACCAAGGTAAATGTGCATTGACTACTAATATTCCCATATCACATCAAATTGATCCCATAACAAAAACATAAATTACCCAATTTTACTTTGAATTTGAATTGAGTTGTGCATACCTCATAACCAAGTTTCCATATTCTTTGCAAGACAATCTATAGTGGTGAACATTCTAAAATTTCAATTTTGATGACACAACATATCATATGTGCCATTATCCAAATCATAATCCATTTGGATTGGAGGAAGGATGTGTATTGAGAATATGTTTTCACATCTACCATCATCTATGCTTCATATGATGGATGGTACAATGACTATAAATAAAATTCATTTAATTGACTGTAAATAAACTAAATAATAAACATGTTATTTTTTTGGCTTATTTTTTGTATTTTCTTTAAAATTATTACTAATTACCTTTATATTCAAATGAAACGAATTAGTAAAAGACATTATGGTCAAATTAATCATGTCTTTATTTAGATTGAAAATTTGACATGAAATCAAATGCAAGATTGACATGTCATGTCTATTTGGTTAATCCTAATAATCATAAATGCTTTTATGAGATAATGAAAAATTGAGGATCAAAGGGCTTGTTATAAAGATGTTGATCAAATAGAAAGCAAAAACACCGTCTGGTTTGAAAGATTCAAGCTAGATGGTGTTTAATCTTTGCATTTGAACACCATGGTTATTGCATATAATTATTATTGTGGTGTTTATTATTAGGGTAGGAAACAAGTTAATATTCATCTTCCTCTTACTAATGTGTGGAAGGTAGGCTACAATATTTTCACAATGGGATTCTTGGATTTTAAAATTATTAAGGACATGCAAGGATCAATTGACTATGTGGCACTTTGAAAGATTTGAAAACATGAACCTTCAATGAAAATGATAATAAAAAAGTGGTCTAGTAAAGTGAGGAGGTCTTGACCCCATTTTAAGAATTCAAATGCATATCTTTTGCATTGTTTTGAAATGATGGTAAAACACGATTGAAGGTTAGAATCCATCTAATTTTTCATTAATTAATTCAAGTTTTGTTAATTGTACTATAGTTGATGCCCCTTCTAGCTTTTTTAAATGACCCAAGTTGAATTTGATTCTTTCGGAGAAGAGAAGGATATGACAAAAGTGAACATGTTGGAACAACAATTTGAAAACATCATATTCATGACCTTTTTGTTCATATCAAACCTAATTTTGACAAGTGAAAATCAAATCAAACTATAAAGTTAGGATTCTACATTGAGAAGAAAAACATTTTAATTATGATGCATGATTTGAATCTTGGGAAAAAGAAAAGAAAAATCCAAAATTAACAACCTCATGAATCTAGGGATTTAATTGTGACAATTGAAATAAAGTTCAAAGAAAATTAAAAAAACTTCTAAAAGTTTCAATCCCAATTGTGGTTGATTGAGTTTGCTAGGTGTTCTTCAATGATTTTTTTTGTTGTGAACTCCATGCATCTTTTATGTAAAGTTTTAATGATAAGAGTTATAGTTTTAAATAATTATTGCTAAATAGAAAATAGTTATGGTATTTGAAATTTGTTGAATGAAATATTTTCATTAAATGCCTCCACCTGTGCTTGAAACTTATTTTCCATCCCACTTTGATTTTATAGCTTAAGTGCATCTTTTCTATGCTTTCATTCTAGGCTTGTTAACATTGGAGCTAACTCACACTTACCAATTTTGCACAATGATGAACATTTATTTTTTCATGTTTCTTTAAGTCACTTGGTAGGTCTTCATTTAGTAATCATCTCTGTGAACAAAACATCTTGGTAGGTATTCATTTAGTAATCATCTATATGAACAAAACATCGGTCAAATTTTGTAGTGTTCAAACGATTGTAGCATAATTGTACTATGGTAAGACTCATCAATTAGCCCTACGCAATTCAAGAATTCTTTATTTTTTTAAACTTTTGAACTATGGGCCAACAAATTTGATCAAATTAATGTAAGATGCAATAAAAATTGCATCATCACATATGATGCTTTTGGAACAATTTCACATGAATCTATTGAACATGGCCACATTGTTAGTGTACAAGATGAAAGTTAGAAAAGCATTATGTAAAGCCCAATTTTGAAGAATGCTTAGTTCAAATGTGAACTTCAACTATAGATCTTGCATTACTTGTGATTATGGTTCACAAGTGTTGTCAACTCCTCCAAAATAAAGTTTGTCAATCAATCTCTTAAGCAATGTTAAGGATTATTCACAATGTAATGAGCATGTCCGTGACACCAGCCTTGGATCCAATGAAATGGCAACACCCTCCTCCACTTCTCCCATCCTGATGATAGCCAATCACAGTTTGTCAAAACTGCATATTCTGGTTGAGAAGGCACTCCTAAAGAAGTTAACTAAACAGATATTTCTTATGAAGAGCAGGTTTACTAGCAGTAGAATGATTGGCCTATACACACGAATTTCTATCAAGTTCTGGCTTTAAATAGCCATGGCCTGAGTTTGGACCTAGTGTCAGTTCTCTTTTTCAAAGAAAGTTCTGGCCGGTAGATGTTGGGTATATTGAACCCTGACCAGTGGTTCTCAAAAATCAAACTGGCTTTACCTGAAATTGCAGTTCTGAAAAAATGAAAGAACCAGTGAAAGAAACGACCTGGACCATCAGTTCTTTCAGTAGACCTCCCAGTTCTTTGAAAACTTTGAAAACCCAGAATGGGAAATTCTCAATTTTGCATTTGATCCTCAAAACTGCCTTCGGGGATCCTACCTCCCTAATCCTTGAACCCTAAACACTAAAATCCTATGAACTAGTGACGTAGCAGTTTGTCGTCAGATCATCTAGAGCGCACTAATACAACTGTGAGATTGCAGAGAAAAGCTCCACAAGAAACACTTTGAAGGTAATAGTTGTGTTTATTATTTTTGTCAAACTAAAACAAACAAAATACATCCAACATTACAAAACACATAGAATGACAATGGAAAGGGGAAAATGATTACCCATCTTTTGTCCCAGCTCTCCTTGGACAAGCTGCACTTGTAGACCTGATCCCAGTCCCCGATGCAGCAAACTGCTCATAGTATTTCCTGCACCAGAATATATTCTGCAGGACACCATGAATGTACCAAACTTGAATGAACTTGCAAGGTTCTATGTTTCTGCCTTGTGTCTAGGAGCTTCAATAAAAAGACAAGCTCAAAGCTTTCTCCAAGGTCCTCAGGTAGATTTCCATGTTTTCAATGCAATAATCTGTCATTTTTTTCCGGTTTCTGGAAAATTTCCAACAGGGAGATGCTGCTCTGGGGCATGGTTGGTTCAACACAACCTTCCACCATCGCAAGCTTGCCGTGAAAACACTTACGAATGCACAGCCACTGTACTCAACTGTTCAACTACAAATACTTCTGCAAAATTGCAAAACACAGCAGAGAATGAAACTGAACACATTAGGACTGACTTGCATGAAGTACACTGTAATCAGCCAGGTTTCACTTTTCAAACACCTTATATATTGCAAGACATTCTCTACAAGGAGATGTTGATGATGAACAGTTCCAATTGTCAACCAAAACAGCCATTAAAACACAGAACTCCATTTTCCTGATTAATACTTATAAAACCCCCAATTGAACACCTGGAATGTGACCTGAACTAGTTTTGTATATGAAGCTTGCCAGGAGGACTAGTAAAACAAAAGGTGTCATACTGGTAGGTGGGTCACTATTGTTGCCAGACGGTGTATCAAAATTTACACCCTTTAACGATCAGATGCAGATTCTCCATTCTAAATTCACAGCAATTTTAAACCCTTAAACAAAAACGATTTAATGTCCAAAATGTAACTGGGTCTCTTAAAGAGCTACTTCGTTAAGTACAAATCTAGAGAAATTAAATCAAAAGGTACAGAACAAGGGAAAAAGCAAGATGTGCTGTTACCTAGCAAGGAACAAAATCAAGCCATCATGTCATCTCTCCCCCATGACATATTTCACCACCTATTCTCCCTGTATGCCAGAAGGAGGTCTCCTCAGGCTCAAGGTTAACCAGGTCAGCTGCAGGTCTTCACAAATAGTTGAACTCCTGTCAACCATGAACTTGTTCCCCTTCATCACCTTCCACCATTTGCTCTATTGACTCTTTGAGTTCAAATGCAGCTTTTTCAGACCCATCCTGCTTTCCTACACTATCTCTTAAATTCTTTCAGTTTCATTTGCAGCAGTTTTCAATTCTAGTTCTGTACCTAGATCCAGTTGAGCATTCTCTTTGGTGTCTGCTACTACTGTTGGTGTAGGCTCTGGTCCTGGTTTTTGTGTTGTTCCAGGTTCCAGTACCATGTCTTCCACTTCCTCAGTGACATCAGTTTTGACCTCTGGTGCCACTTGTTGTGACACTTCTGCCTCCCCTCTTGGTGATGCCTTTGCCTCCACCTCAGCCTCTGCTTGAATTTCTGATCTCTCCTCCTGCTTGGGTTCTGATTTTTGCTCTTTTGTTGCCTTAAGTTCTGCAACTGCTTCTGGTGCTGGTTCACATTCTGCTTCAGCATCTGCTCTTGGCTCTGCTTCTCCTTCAGCTTCTGCTTGGGACCCTGCTCCTACTTCTGTTTCTGGTTCATCATCCTCCTTGTCTGCAAGCTTACTTATTTCTTCCTTTATTAGCTTCTTCACATGTGTCTTGTGCTCAGTCAAGCTTACACCAAATTTCCCCTCTGAAATCCATAACAGCATACCAGAGGCCATCAGATGCTGGATGCATAGAGCCTTACAAAACTGGAATTGTCTGGCTGTTTGGTCCATCAACAGGTCAATATGTAACACAACAATGCACCCTGGAGAACGCCAAGTGGCACCTGCTGTGGTACTCATTGGAAGTGTATACAAGATTGCTTGGAATCACTTTTGGCCAAGATGGTGGCTATAAGAAGCAGATGTGCAGGTAACAATTTATCTCTCTTGTTTAAACTACCATGAGACTATTAGCAACTCATATACGGCATTGATTAAAAATTGCAGATATAACTTCCAAGGGCACATGGCTTACCAAGTTGGGTTATAACATCTGTAAAAGTGACCTGCACACCAAAATCACAGGAGAAATACATCAAAATGACCAGATTATCACAAAAGTCAGTGATCACAAACACCTAGAAGTGGTCATTCACCTTGACCAGTGGTGGTGTTGAATGCACTGCAATGATGCATACAATCAGAAGCCATCAATACCATCTCCACAAGCCATCTCATACTCATGAAGCTACTGACGTACTTCAGTGGTATCACTCACCTTACTGAAGTCTGCATCTATCAGAAGGGCTCTGATCTCAGACTGCAATTGCTCATCAGATGGAACATTTTTGCTTTTTCTTGGTTTGCTCTCCTTCACCATATATGATTTTTCCCTCTGAGCTGGATCTGCAATACAACACTGAAGTTTCTCAATAATGTACATTGGATCGTCAGAGAAACAATCTTATCAAGTAATAACCTGTAACAGTGGAGAGAGAGGCCTTCTCACTGAGCTCCACTCCAATCTTATGATGATATCCTTGCACAAAGGGACTTTCTTCACTCTGAGGCATTGTGACTGAGAGAAAGACACAGATGGTAGGAATGAAACAGGCAATAGCCCTAACAAACAACATGTGTTATGCAGTTGGTCAAAAGTTATCCTGCACTTACCGTTGTCCTCAGCTGCTGAAATTGTGGACTTGGAGCTCACACCATCTGACTTTCCAAGGATCACATCTGACTTTTTGGGTCTTCCTCGCCCAAGTTTGGGCAATGTTGTCTCTTTCCCCTTCTTCTCTTTCACCTTATTTCCCTTCTCCTTTTCCTTCTCCTTTCTCTCCTCTTTCTGTTTCTCCTTCTCCTTCACCTTCTCCTTTTCCTTTTCTGTCTCTTTTTGCTTATTTTGCTTTCTTGCATTCTTACTGTAAACTTTCTCAACTGGCTTTGAGGATGCCTTGGGAGAACTCTCAGGGGTTGATAGCTTGGCTGGAGTTTTCGTCATAGATTTCTTTGGTGGCATTTCCTCTGCTTCACTTCTCTCTTTTTCCTTGTAATCAGAACTCACCTCGGTTTCTGGCTGCTGGTGAAAAATGACACAGATTATACACAAATAGCAAGGATACAGAGATACAAATTAAATTGACTTACTGCTGTGTAAGTTTCTTGAGATAACATAAGCAGCCATAATTTAGAAGCTCCTATCACAGCCAAACTGTATATTACAACAATGAATGCCTTAGCATAGGTCCATAACATGGAGTGCTGACACAGTCCAGGCAAGCGAAACTCTCGCAAATACCAGATGCCTTAACATATGGCGATCGATCCCACATAGATTCTAAAACCTTTACAGCAAGACCGACAGATTTGTTCCAACTGAGGGAAACACAGAAGATACTCACACCAACCTTGCTGTCCTTTTTGGAAGATGGCTTTGATAACTTCTTTGCAGATTTTTTCTTTTTCTCTTCCTCTGTGTCAGAATCTGAATCTTCCTCATGATCCTCATCCTTGAAAGTAAAATGTTTTTTTTCAGTCTCCTCTTCCTCTTCCTCTTCTAGGGCATCATCATCTTCACTCTTTGCTGATTCACCAAGATCACTTTCCTCAGCAGGTTTCCTTCTCCCTCTTTTTGTTGAGGATTCACCATCAACCTTGTGCTTCTGAACATAACAGAAAAGCAGAGTGACAGCTCAGGAATTTCAAACTGCTAGTCAGATCCCTTACAAGTGCACAGCATCCAGATGCATAGATGTGGGAGGTTATATCACAGACATCCCTGCAAAAGAAGAGGTCTACAACCCATGTTGCAAGCCTGATTGCAAAATTACACGAAGACATGACATCATGAACCCTTATGATATCTGTCTGTCTGGCCTTCCACAACAACATATGTAAGTCAACCCTTGGATGTTTGCCACAAAAAGTCTGCACTGGTCATTTCAGTTCAAGTCTATTGCAATACAATTTTCAATGGTTAGCAACATTGAGATGCACCAACTACAATTCACAACAAAACACATAAGACACCTATTGCAAAGATATATAACACTCTTTGTTGTAACTACTGATGCCAAGCTAACCTTAGGTGACCTTCCCAGTGTTCCCTTTCCAGATGACCTCTTCCGTGCATTTTTCAATTGCTTCTCCTGCGTGTTCACACTCCCCCATCACTGATTACAACTCCCTAGTAATACACAACCTAGCAGTGGTTGTAAGATAAGTTTGAAAATGAAAACCTAGATTGAACTGCATGAAGGACCAGGGTGAGGGACAGAACTCAGAAGATTGACTATTCTTGAAATTTAATTCAGCTGGAAGTTCTCAAGAGTAATGGACCAGGAGAGGAATTTTGACAGCCTGACGTAAATTCATCAAAACTCAGGCAAAAGATTTTTTTCCTCACTTTCATCAAATACAGTAACATGAGATATAAGCTGTGATGGTGTATCATTATAATCATGATGATTACAAACTAGCCTTAGTCCATAGTTAGCATTGGTATCTAGAGAATACCATGACTTCTACATTTCATGAAATGACTCAAATGTCAGAATCCAAATTAAGATCTGACTTTAAACATAGATACTTTTACAAGCACCAAATAAGGAAGAGAAATTCAACTTAAACATTTTGAACACAGGCTTCTCCTGGATATACCTGGCATATGCATGAGTTCCTCCAAACCAGAACCTTAATATTGATCAACTTTAAAAACTGCTTAGTGAGAAAAGTTCATCCCATGTGAGAAGTTCAACTAGTAGGGTAGTTCAAATCCAATTAAACTTAATTAAACCCAATCAAAGTTGGGTAACTCCATACCTGTTCTTTCTCTTCCAATAAGACATCTGTAGTCTTGTGTGGCTTCTCAAGGAATTCAAGTACTTTCCCCACTAGCTCCTCCTGTAGGGAGATGCAACCATCCACATGGAATTCAGAACAAAATCACAGATGCTTTAATCATGAATACCATCACTTCAGATTGCCACTTGAATCATGAGAACTGCTTAAGATTTTGAATACCAACAAGAATATCAATCTCAGAAGCCACTTCTGCAAGGCATCAAGTTGGAACAATATATGACCAAACCACATTTTATAGTGAAGCAGAATGCAGTCTAAAACCACTTAAAGACCATTTCCAACACAAATCCTGCCCGGTACATTATACTAGAAACTTTGATCTCTAATATGTCTCTATAAGTATTGAGAACTTCTCAATACTTATGGTTTAAAGCAACTGAAAATAATTTTGAGGTGACTCTATAATATGAAACTGGATAAATTCAGATCTGACCGAAAAACCAGAAACCATTAGCAACCATTAAAAACATGAAACTGAAACCCAAAGAAAAGAGAAAACCCAATCACAAGAGGAAAAATAACCAGTTTGAACATGTATGGTATGGATCACCTACCATAACATCCCCACTGACTCCATCAATTCCCAGTTATGGGTGCAGGTTAATGTCAAACATCAACTGAGGTACTGAGTTTCTGTCACAACAGTAAGTAACAGGAAAACTGAGCCATGATGCTGGCTAGCTCAAGAAAATGAATAACAAAGGACCTGACAAAAAGAGACAGAGAAAGGAAGAAAGACAAGCAAAGGAAAAACCCTAACAAAAGCTGAGAAAAGGACAGAAACAAGAGAGAAGAAAGGAGGACATTGAGACAAACTAAAGAGGAAAAAGTGGGCTTGAAAGATCCCCACTTAGGAATGAGAACCTTCGAAACATTGATTTCTAAGTACAAAGCATACATATGGACTGAACACATCAGTGTACAGAAAGACAGATCCAAGAACCATCTCATCAAAACCAGAGATTTCCAGAGAATTGAGTCAACCACGTTGCTTAAAAAGAGAAATTTCACCTTTTTCCCAGTCCTTGGCAGATGAAGGTCCAGGACATCAATAAGCAGAACTAATCCCTCCTTGGTATACCGTTCCAGTTTCTCTTTAACTCTTGATCTTTCCTTCTCCTGCTTACAACAGCAATACGGAGGATAGAAGTCTTCAGCACACACGAAAGCCTAGTACTTACAAGAATGGTCATCATGACTAGGACAGAAGATAGGATGAACATGGTGACAATGTCCACAAGTTCTGTATCAAAGGCAATAAATACATCAGGTAGATTTCCAAAACAAAAAAGTAAATATTTTTTAAGAACAATTCCTTGCCTCCATTCTTCTTACCCTTGTAAAACCACCACACAGAATTTTAGACAAAGGTTAACACAACACACCTGATTCTCAGTCCAAACATATCCCGAAAACTGCAATATATGTTGCTTCAAAACTGCGGCCTGCACTTAAGAGCACTATTAAATAATCCATCAGTTTGCAGGAAAAACAGCTGGCCATAATCTTCAACCACAAGATCTGTCCTGACAGAAATATTTTTCCCAAAAACTAAACAAGTGAATTGCAGGCACACCTCAGGACATCACCACATTCACATATGATGAACCTGGTTTGAAAATTAAACTATTACTTGACAACAAGACTGGTTTTCATGATTTTGTTGCAGAATCATCTCACTGACTATGCCCAGAAGGCATAGCAAAAGAGGGACAGAACTATACCCTCTTTAATAACAAGAAAAGTACATCAATACAACGAGCTTCGATCTTCAGAAGCCTGATCCAGCACCTCCATTCACACATGATGTGGAGCAGAATGTCCAAAGGATTTTTGTAAGGAAATATAACCAAGGCACAGAAAAAAGAGATTTATGTAAGGAATGAAGATGCAAAAACCTTGGCACGTTTGTGGAAGAGAAGGGAATGAAGCATGCTCAATATCTCATCATTCTTGCTTATCTTGCTCAGCTTGTATGCAACTGCAAAAGAGAGCACAGCCTTATCAGCCAACCCAAACCCAAAAGGACCACCATCACACTCATTCAGTTTGCATTCAATTGTTGACATCCACCTTTCAATAAAAGTAGCAGCAAAAGGACCCCAAAGCACAAGCACTGGTCACAGGTCAAAAGAGAAAGGCATATGATGAGAACCCCATTTCATCATCCAGCAAAAAACATGCAGGACAAGCCAATTTTCTTAATGTAGAGGATGGTAGGGCGGGGGGAACCCAAAAAGCTTTCTCTATTCTCTACTTTCCAAATATTAGAAAGAGCAAGCAAGTACCATCTCTACATTTGAAGCAAGCAAAGTCTTGAGAGTTGTAATCACAGCTCACAGTAAGGTAAGAGCTGAAGAAGATTGACGGACTGGAATTGAGAAAACCATCCCTATAGACCCCTGCCCCTGATGATGGTCTTGCCATTACTGAATGTCAGCATTGGTGAGGAAATTTGGGCTTAGGACAGGAAACAAGGGATGTAGAGATGGGTCCAGGAAAGCAGTGCAAAAGCATTTATATGTTTGCTCACCATTTGGAATATCCTTGAAAGGAGTTCCTTCACCCTGTATACAACAAAAGAAATCAAAACATTGGTTACTATACTCCATTTAGCCTGGCTGAAGGATCAGATGGTTGTACTAAGCAAATAAGATACAAGCATGATGGCATGCCCAGGTTGCCCAGCATCACCAAGGTACTTGCTACTGAGAATTTCAGGTGGAGGAAATAAGACTGATTCCTTCCAGGAAAAAGGGAAAACGGCCATGTGTTTCAGAAACCCTTGCTCTTACAAAACCCTTACTGCATGCAAAAACAAGCCCTGCAACTTAGGTTATAGAATCTGCAGATTCGGAAAACCTCCTCTGATTGTCTTTGCTGAACCTGGAGAAATGCTGTAACCGAAAGAAGAAGAGTGTAAGAAATGGTGCTTGCGATACCTGCTTAATCTGGAAATCCTTGCTGCTTTCCTTCTCCACCGACGAGGCAATGAACCGCTCAATGGACTTGCGCTCGCGCGTGGGCCTATCTATGTAAGACGGGAATATCTCTTTCTTCTGTCTCTTCCGTTTCACGCTGCTCTCACATGGCGTGCTTCCTTCTTCCTCCGATTTCGCTCCCTCTTTCTTTGGTCTCCCGGGACGCTTCTTTCTCGGTTTCAGCGTTCGATTCTTCTCCTCCTCGTCCCCTTCCACGTCTTTTATCACCTCATCATCCTCTGCCTTCTCATTCTCCTCTGTTTTTTTTCCGGCCTCCAATTGTTTTGCCTTTTGGTCAATATCCATTGAATCTCCTTTCACGTCCTCGCTAGCATTTAAGTCCTTGTGCTTGTCGTTGTCGTTGTCGTCCTTCTCCGCTTGATGATGATGATGATGATTCTCCAAAGCAGCAGCAGCAGCAGCTGTTGTTGTTGTCGCCTATTTTACCGCTGCATTCTCCACCATTTCCACCGCCGTTTGTCGCTGGTTGTCGTTCACGACCTCCTGCTTCGTCTTGTTCTCCTCATCCTCCTCCTCCTCTGCAGCAGCCACAGCGGGCTCCATGGCCAAAGAGCGTCAGCAGCGTATCGTTGCGTCATGGGCTGTGTGCTTGCGACGAGGCTGGTGCGGGAGCGGGCCCAAGAACGCTCCCAGTGCAGCCGACGTGAAGCCAGCCATCGCCGCGCGGTAATACCGCGCGGTCTGTGACCCAGAAATACAGCGCGGTACATACCAGTGCAGGGGCGGGTATTTTATTTCAAAAGAACCTCCGGTTCCCGGTATTTCAAGAAATCGCAATCAAAGAACTGCCGGGTCCGGGCATTCCAAAGGCATCAAAGAGCCGCCATGGTTCACCGAAGAACCGGAACATACCCGGAATTATTCTGGGAGGTTATTCGACTTTTTTCAAACAAAATTGAGAACCATGAGTCACATATATACTAAAAAATGGGGTATTTGATTTATTGATAACCGCACATATATATGTATCAGAACCGGGTACTCGATCCTTTGGATAACCAAGGGTATCAAATATGAAACCCGGAACGATACCCGGAGGGACTTGGTCCGGTTTCTAATACCCCTCCCACCACGGCACTGGGCGGCAAAGTTCGGACCGGTACAAAGTGCAGCAGATGACATCCATCGAGAGTGATGTTTCTCATTCTTTCTTTCATTCAACATCGAATCCACAATCTCTTTTGTTTCCATGGTTGGTACTTTTTCATCCAAAAAGCGAATCCACCATTTCTTTTATTTCCATGGGTCTCGCCTTTTTTTCATCCAAAAAGCGCATCCACCATTTCTTTTGTTTTCCATATTCACCCATCAGGTTGCCAAAATATAACAGGATTTTAAAAAAATTCTATTTTCCTCTCTAAAATGTAGCCAAATTTGAGCAATTCCTCTTGTGAATAATGCTAGTGTGGCTAAATTATAATAAACTAAAAAAAAAAAAAAAAAAAAACATGTTTTTGTAAAGAAAAAAGAAATAACAAAAAAAAACAAGATGTGGGTGGGGGTGATGATTATAAAAAATTTATGAAAAAAAAAATAAAAAA
>Ga0116228_10002751_pt1 | contig 15253 bp, 12 predicted proteins | sample S1TSphfallax_2_FD_89694 | JGI IMG/M metagenome (GOLD analysis project Ga0116228, IMG submission 89694) | Host-associated microbial communities from peat moss isolated from Minnesota, USA - S1T2_Fc - Sphagnum fallax MG | ecosystem: Host-associated > Plants > Peat moss > Unclassified | place...
CTTTCAAAAGCTGGAGGCTGTGCCCTATTCTGCTGTGACAGCCTTCTTCCTTCAATTGGACATTGATGGTGGATTCTTTTTTCCCCTGGACTGCAATATTTTGCAACAATTGAGCCATCAATTTTAAGGTATTATGAAAAGTTGGAATGCAATCTCATTTCCATACCTCTGGCAGTGAGATGTTGAGCAGAAGAAGAAGTAGAAAAACACTAAATGCAGGAGGGTTTTAAGGTCTGGAGAAACCAATTCAGTTTGAAAATTTCGCATTGGTCTTTGATCCTTCAGTGTTGAAATAGGATTCGTGCATAACCAAATCTCTTGATTTTTGCATCTGCTGAGGTCTTCTGAGGCTCTGCATTGTTTAGTATTGGGAGAACAAGTTATGCTGCATGAAGCTGTTTTATGTATTTGATGACACTACAGTGATTGTGATGATGACAGTGTTTTCACAACGCCATTGCATTAGTGATTTCTTTCTGCTGCAATGAACAGGAAGTGGCCAATGATAGGCAAAGTACATGTAACATTTTTCTCTTCAGGCTGAAGTGTTCCCTTTGTGGTCACTACAAACTACTTCATGTATTTTCAAAATAGAATAGGGCATCCTGCACAAATTTTGCTTAAGTTTCAACAGGACCAAGGGTGAAGTGACTGTATCAGCTTTGTTACACAGATCCCAGGATTGGAAGTTTGAACTGGATGATGCAGAACAATGCAGTCTGGCAAGCTGCAATCTCTTCATGTACATGGCTACTGGCTGTGATCCTGGGAGAGAAATATGTACCCATAAGAACAATGTATGAGTGTTTGGCACGTATATGCAGTTTCAATCCATCGAGTTGTTCAGTGTTCAAAGACAGACCATTCCAAATGGATACTATTCCATGTGTTGAAATATCTATCAGTATGTGACAAGGCAATGTTGCAGCTTCTGAACAAAGTGGATTGGAGGGGACAGCCCACTGCAAATGGGCTGTGGCAGATGGGGAGACACCCAATGTTGGCTAAGGGAGGGAGGTTCATTACTGGTATTGCTCTAGAGGTATATCTCCGCAATCTATATGTTTTGTTGTTGTAAATTTTGCTTACCATGTTGTTGGATTTAGCAAGGCCAATGCAATGGCTCAGAATAAGTACCACAATAATCTTCTTCCTATACCTGGTGTCACTTTGAGTGTTCTCCACTGCAGTTCAGAGTACCCTCATCAGTCATAACATCATGAGGAAACACAATTCTGCATGAGCAGGTCAAGAGGATATGATCAGAGTCTAACTTGGCTGGCAAGGTGTACAAAGTGGCTATAGCTTGAATTGCATCTTTTCCTTAGGTTATACACACCACAACTATATGTTGTTCTTTGCTAAGGTTGCAGTGGCATGTGACTGCAATCCTGCCGACCGGCTTTGTAGGAAGGATGTTTTGGTTTTGGGAGAGTAAGCAGAAAGTGCAGTAGTTCTAATGTTTGGTTGAATGGAATACTGCATCCAGATAATCTTAGGTTGGGAGATGACTGATGAGCAAGCCATATCCCTCTTACAGAAGGACTATCACTAATGGTGCATAGCTGCAACTAAAGAATCCGGAAGTAGCCACCTCCATAATCTATGACTCTTTTGCCACAAAACCTCCAAATTTCTTGTCCATCAGCTAAATCACTATGTAGTAGGTGACAGTGAGAAGTGCTCTCACGTAGCAAGCTGTCTAGAATGGAATGAGATTTTGGTAGCTCTTGGTGTCCTATGACACTTTGGTTGCCCATGCATTTCATGTACTTCGCTCAGTGCAAGGAGTTGCTTGGTGCTTCCCCCTCCCCCCTTGGGTTCTCTTTTTCTTGGCTACTTTTATGGTTGGAGGCATTACAAGGAATTAAGTCACAGCATGCCAGTTCCTGATCAACCAGACTAGTCTTGTGGCATGCACCATATAGCCTACATGCACAGGAAAATGTCCTCTCAGCTGCAAAAAGTTTCTCTAACAGCTTGGCTTCTGCTCTGCTCAGAGGCAAAAGTGTAGAATGGCTTGCATATCTGCTGAGTTCACCATGCCTGCTCCACTCTGTCAAGAACTGAACAAATTGGTTGGAGGGCAATAAACAAGCCATTGGAGGAAGAAGGTAGATGCCGGGTGGGTGAAGGAACAAGAGCAACCTTGTGCATTAGCCCTTTTGTTCAGCCTCCACATCAGTCACTGGCCAGCTAGTTTTGTGGCTAGGCCCAGCTAACTTGTGTACATATGTGCCCCCTTAGAGTGAACTAACACTTATAATGTGGCACAACTGCCAATGTAAACCAGCACCCACAAACACACCTTGAAGGATGGAGGGATGAAATAATACTTTCTCATTGTATTCCTATCTGCAAGCTAACCACAATACTTACAATGGTAAGCTATGTACCAACCATCCACATGTATGTATCTAGGATCTATCTAGCTACCTGTTCCACCAGATTAACGTTGTGAATGAGTGGAGTGGTTTTAGCCTATTGGGGAGCCTTCATAATATAGAGCCTGATCAAAAGAATCCTATGATCAGCAGGCCATGGAAGAAGGGAATACCAAACAACCCAAGTCTCCAAGCAATAAGAAAAGATAGAGTAAAAGCAAATCCCCCCATTTAAACCTAAGTAGCAGAAGAATGGGGGGACACATATCTGCCCACTACTTTGTTGTGAACTGAATGCCATCTGATCTTGAGATATATCTCTAACTTAAACTTAACGCCCCCTGGAGAGCTGGGTTATTATAAATCATTGCTATTTCTTTGTCCATTAATGCTAAGTTTTTTGTCCACTCTTCAGAGCTGGATAGAAATCTGCTCAATATATAATAAACCCAGTGTCTTAATGAGCATTCATGAGCCTACAGTAAAAGCTCCTTTAACAACTCTGTTGCCAAAAGTGTGAGTTTCTGAAGTGTTGGGAAATTATTATTATTATTGTGTTTTATTTTAGCAAATGAACTTGATGATTGCAGTTAGAACTAATAAGAGTAAACCTGTTGTTCAATATTGAACTGGATTTTTTGTGTGTTTTGTTATCAAAGCTGAACTTTAAAAATTGCAAGACTTGCAGAGTAGGAGAAAAAGGATGGAGAAAGTGTCTGCCATTTTAGTTAATTAGAGCCCAGATCTTTTGGGCTTTTCATTATTATGATATCTATTTCCCCAAACTTGCTTTTGTCTTCACAAGGGCTTTTAGAGCATGTAAAGGCAGAGAGACTGCACAAAGTATCCAATGTTTGATCTGCATATATGATTGATCAAAGCTACAGAATGAAGATTGAATTGAGGATGGGTTTTTAGGATTTCCACAATTCAATCTTCATTTTTAGCTTTGATTGATCATGTATGCAGATATCTATCGACCCTATGTGGATGATGAGCACCCAATTGTAAGAAAACTGGGTATAAGCCATTGTGAACTCTAGACAATAAATACCCAAATTGTAAGGAACTGGGTGTGTATAATCTATTGCATACACGAAACAGAAATGCAAATCCCTTCACACACACACACACACACACACATATCTTCTTGCGTTGTCTTGCTCCATTTTGTGAGCTCTAGAGGTGGTGCTCTCCACGGTTGTACGGTGCCTTCACCCCAACCACTGGCCATTGGCCACCTCTTGATCTACGCACATCCATCATTGCCATTGCCTTGTTGTCTCCGAATGTTTACTTTTATGATTCACTTTGTGCTTTACACTAGGTTAACTCCCATTGGTGGCGGGATTCCTGAAATGCAAGCCTACTACACCTCGTTTGGCACCCTTCGTTTTGAGAAGGAATGTGCCCACCACACACTAGGGCTAGGGCACTACCGTCGACGACCGAATGTAAATGGGCAAGTGGAGAATGAACACAAGTGATTGTGAGATGATATATAGAGAGGAAGAGGAAACCATTCCAATGAAAAATCTCCTCTTATGCATTGATTATATCATGCACGTAATAATGCACAAGCCTCCCTTCTTCATGGAGAGAGATCTCTCCATCTCTCCCCCTTATAAAACTCAGATTCTCAACAAATTATAATACCAACTTGCGAGTCAGAGTCACCAAGGTGAAGAATGCCACAAAGAAATCTTGCAATTTTACAAAGAAAAAAGATTAAAGATCCCATGGTGGACCATGGTGGTGGTGATGGTGGTGGACCCCTTTTTTCCTTGTTGGATATTGGATAGATGGTTGTTGTTGATACACCACCTCTTATTGCTGACAACAAAATCTTGACTTTATTATTATTGTTTTAAAAAAAGTGTTGTGTTTCTTCATCATGGCCAATTTAGGAGTGTCCACTAGCATGGCCACACACCAAGTTTGTTTTTTAGCTCACCCAGCTCCCACTTTTGGTGCAGCCTCATAAATTTTTTAAAAAAACACCCAAAATCCAAAATGGAAACCCAATCAATGTTTTTGGTTGTGTGGTGACTTATTTCCTCAAGTCATCACAAAAATCAAAGGAAGGAAGGATTGGGGTTGCTAAACAATAAAAATTGAGCATTGAGAGCAATGCTAAGGCAAAAAAAGGAGACCCAAAGACAAGGTGACTTTAAGGATAACTCTTTGTTGTTGTATGAGACTCCCCCTCTCCCTTCCCCTTTTGCTATTGTGATGAAGAAATGAGTATAGTATATTGACTAGGTCTTAGGTATGTAGATAAGGAATGTAAGGGGTTATATCATCATCCATCTTGCACCATCATCCATCTCATGTAGTGCACCCATGGGTGGGTTGGTTCACTTGTTCACTCTCGCCTTTTTACTAGCTCTACCAAAAATGTCCCTCACCCATGATGCAACTTTCTCACCACCAAAATTCTCTTCCCTTCCTCTTTCTTCTTCTTTTTCACAAGCTTTTGTTTTGCACCTTTTGTGTGTGTGTGTGTGTGTGTGTGTGTGAGAGAGAGAGAGAGAGATATATATATGGAGCTATGGTTTTATAAGAATGTAACTAAAATACACTTAAAGAATTGGTAGAATTTTTTATTTTTTTTCAAAGTGTATGTGGAGTACACACCATTGCACTTAATCAAAATTTATGCCTCATGAGAAGGCAACCCTATGATTAGGGTTCCTTCCTCCAAGACTTAAGTCTACAAAACCAAAGGGACGACCAAATGGACCGACCAAACAACAAAAAACTTGTTGTCTGCTATTATCACAAAGTACACTTCCTTTCTTTCTTAACAAATTCCTGGCTTGTTGCTTCCATGCACAAATTATTCCTTCTTCTTCTTCTTCTCCTTCTATAGAGTCATAAGTACAAAGTCCCCACCCTTTTTTTTTCTTTTTTTTATTAAATTTTTTTAGGGTTTTTTAGTGTCCATTTTCTTTTTTTCTTTTTTTAATATTTCTTTTAAATTTTTTTTACAAAGTACAAATCCATGTTTTCTATGAATTTATAAGAATTAAAATTGGTACTGAAGTGCAAATCTTTTTTTTTTAAACTCTATTTTTAATGAATATTATATTAAATTAAATTGTGAAGTAAAAATCCATTTTAGTCTTTTTTTTAAAAATTGGATGGAATTTTGTTTTTGGGTGAACTAGAATCCATTAATTAGAATGTTATTTATAACAAGAATTTTTTTAAATTAATAATGTAAAAAAATCATTTTTCAAATTTTTTGAAGGTTTAAAAAAAATTTAAAGGTAAAAATCCCATTTCAAAATTGTTTATGTGGCCAAGAAATAATAAAGGAAATGTAATATATCTACAAAGAAATTTAAGGAAAAATATTTTTTCTTAAGTAGAAATCAATTCCATTCCATTTTGGTTTTGCTTTTTTTTTTTTTAAATATAAAAATTTGTAAGAAAAGAATATTTACCACCAAGGACAAAAAAAAACTTACCAAGAAGTCCTGTTTTTCAGATTTAGGGTTTCGCGGGAGAGCGAAGAGGAGGAGGAGGAGAAGGAGGAGGCGGAGGAGAAGGGTAAAAAGTAAAAAAGTACGTGGGAACTTTTTTACAAATGGATTTTTAATCAAAAAAAGCGTTGCAGATTTTGGAGCCGAATCTGGACGGCGTAGATGCGATTGTCTTCTGGATAAGCAAATTTTAACCGTTGAATCGACGAGATGAAGATCTCTCTCTCTCTCTCTCTCTCTCGCGCACAAGATCTGCTTTGTGTGTTTTTGCTAGCGTTTGCTGCTTCTTCGTCTTCTTCTTCTTCGTCGTCGCCCTTCCACCACAGCTTTTCTCCTCCTCGTCGTCTTGTGTCGCGAACGCTTTGGAAATTTGTGCAAAACAGCCTAGATTTATTAGTTCTATTGTTATTCCTTCTGTTTCTGGTCTGGTGAATTTACTGGTTTTTTTTCCCCCCCCTTTTTTCCCCTTTTTTTTCTTTTTTTTTTGGTTGTGTTGTGCGTTTATTTGGTGCTCTGGTTTTGTTGTTGCAACATGATCTGCATCGCAGGTGCTAGTGGTGGGATGTTTTGCGAGTACTGCTGCAGTGATAATACTAATACTACTACTACTACTTCTACTAATAATACGCGCATTTTTTGTAATAAGCCGCAGCATTTGTCGTTTGTTATCGGGACTAGTGTTGTTATTGTTGTTGCGTGTTTGCGGATGGACGATGATGATCTTTGCTGCTGCGGCTCCTCGTCTTTCTCTTTCCTTCGTTTAACGACCTGCAGTCATATGGTGGATACGTTATAGCTATATGCTTTCTCGGAGTACACAATCCGATTGACAAAGGACATTTCAGTGAGCTTGCTCTGCAGCAACACAAGGAGGAAGAAGTGCTTCGTCGTTTTCGTCGTTTTCTTCTTCTTCATAGATGATGATTGTGTGATCTCTTGTAGTTTGTTATGTTCCGATCTGCTGCTGGGAGATACTGTACCTGATCTCCGATCAGACAAGAGCATAGTTCTGGGAGTGAAATCGTTTGTTATCTTCCTTCTGACGCGCTTCTTGCCCCTTATAGTGTCTTTTTCCGTGTCGCGATCGCGGCTATGGCTGCCTTCCGCTGCACGTGCAGCCAGAGGTCGAGCAGCTGGTGCGTCTTTGAAAGCTCTGCAACAATATGGATAGATAGAAGAAGAGTTTCGCTGTTCTGATCTGGAGATTGATCGTTAGTCTATTTCTAGACCCTCATGTGCATGATCAGGCGAGAAGATCAGAGTACTGGCATTGGTGTATTCAGCGATCTGTTTCCCTGGATTGCAGACCAGCTTGTGTAGATCAAGAAGAAGCAGGGAGCACGAGAGCTAGTGGTGACCTTCAAAAGAGGAGGCTGTCCATGCGTCAGTACTTTTCTTTTGTCTGCAAAGAAAAGAGAGAGTTCTAAGAAGCTTAATACAGGTAACAAGAAACAAGATCGTTGTTTAGCATGCTAGAGAGTCACAGCTCCTATGGCAGCCAGCTCTCGGCTTGCCAGTCCTGGCTGCCTGACTTTTTGACGTCAAAAACAAATCCAGTTTCTGCTACAGCTGCGGCACAAGCTGGAAAGGTCCAGGCCGCACGAGCTGTGCAGGCCGGTGGTCAGCCATGCTTACAAGCTGCTGAATGCAGTGACGAAGTGCGGATCTGTGCACACTGTGGAACATCCAAAACGCCACTATGGAGGAATGGACCACAAGGCCCTAAGGTATATATTTTCTTTTTACTTCTTACACAGCACTTTGTCTGCATGCAGCTAGCTATACAAACCCTTGTGTCATGTGGTCAGGTCATGCTGAACCAGCTTGTAAAACTGTCTCATGGGTATGGTGCAGTCTCTTTGTAATGCCTGTGGGATTCGTCACAAAAAAGCTGGAAGGAGGTCAGCTGCTACTTCTACAAGCTCAGAACTCCAGCAGGGTTGCCACTCTGTTGTTACAGCAGGTGCTGTGAAAGGGGGAAGTAAACGCAAGCTGGAAGAAGAGTTAGAACAGCAGTACTGGATTTATCAGCGTGATTCACAGGCCCCAAAACACAGAGGAGGGGAGGCTTTTGCGGTGCAACCAGCAGACAGTCTGCAGCTTAGTGGCACTAGCTGCAATATGAACTGGCAACGAAGCAGCTTGTTACCATCTCCACATCAGTGCTTTGTACACCATGATAATTCTTGCCATCCGTCCCTTCCTTCTATCCAGGAAGAGGACATGCTGCAGATGAAGAATGCCTTCACATCTGATGAAGAGGAGGGTGCTAAATTGCTGATGGCACTTTTCTATGGCATGGTCTATGCCTGACCACCTCTGAATATTGTCTGAATTGTTAGCTGCCAGTCTCTCATCAATGCAGTGGCACCACTAAGTTTGGGTGTACTTGGCACTGTACATAGTTAGGGCACGTATGCAAGTCATGAAGATGGATGGGTCATGTACAAATCTTGTACATGGCCACTCATGTATTTCTAAGATGCATGTGTGTGGCAGCTTGGCTTTTCTCAGTGCCAAGACTGGAACCATGTGCTGAAGTGTGCACTCAATATTTGTTCATATCACCAAGAAGGTCCAGACCTGGACAGTTGCCTACTATGCACACAGGGCCATTAAGATCATGTGATACTCCAAGATGGTCAGAGTTGTCTATGTCCATGTACAGGTCCCAGGACCAAAATATCAGACAAGATCCAGAACCTGAAGATATTTTTGTGTCTGAGGGGGCCTCAAGTAGTGTCTTCCCCTCACTGGACCATTGTTCTGGGAACTTCTTAAGGTGTATGGAATGTTTGGTGGGGCAATTGTGGATTGTCCTGAAGAGCATGACATGGGGAGACCAAATAAAGCTTTGATTTGCTCACATGATATCTCCTGACACTAGTCCTGGCATCACTGCTGCTGATCCGGCACTTGATTGCATATATGTTTGTTTTCCTGTCAAGAAGTTTGGGAACTGCTGTGACCTTGTGGATAGGTATATAATCTGTCTTCCATTTCTTTTTACAGTTTCTATTGGCATTTCTCCAGATCTTCATAAGTCAGTACAAGGAATAAAAACATGCAAATTTAAGGTGGTTTACACTTACCACTTATTGTGTGAGAAGCTGTAGCCCAACAGGAAAATACAATGAGAGCAGGGGGGGTGCAGCTGTCTTGTGAAGCAATTCCAGTGGTCATCAACAAGCTTTTGGTGCAACAGAAGTGGACTCTTTCATTTGTAAGTATGTCACCACATCGACCCACCTAATACTAAGCACTGTTCTTCAAGGAAATGAGTGTGAGAAAGAGAGCAGAATTACTTAGCTTTCTATGCCTTGCAAGACAGAGAGCTTGTGTCACACACTCTGTTGATCAGTACAGTATCTACATTATCAAGAAAGGTGGTGCCTGTAATCAATGATGGGTTGTGAGGTGGATGAAACACTGAAGGCCTTGTACCCAGGTGTCAGGAAGTGCAGAGCAGATTTGATGCTGAGGAATCAAATACAAAAGGATGTTGCAAAGAATGAAAGTGCGGAAGGTAGCCAGGTGGCTATGGCTTCCATGAGGAGTAGAGGGAGATGTGCAAGAGCACAGGTAAGTTCTTTTGGTGGTCGTCAAGTTGGGATGGGCAGAGGTGTCTATTGGAATGGATACAAATAGGATCTGACAAACTGGGGAAAGTAATGGGAGAGCTCACCTTCTAAGATTTGCTTTCTTGGGTCTAGAATGTGAAGAATGGTACAAGTGGGAGTATGTGGCACATCTGGCATCATTAGAAATCCATGTCTGTATCTCCTTGTGTGTGTGGACAAAAAGTGATCCATATCCATTCTGTGTATGGATGAAAAGGATGCTGGATATGCCTGGTGATTGGCTTGAGGCTGCTGGTTACCAGAAATAGCCTCGGTAACCAGCATCCACCACTCGCTATCACCTTTCCAGTAACATTGTAAACCCATTTTGTATGCCTCAGTATGCACTTATGGTAGGTATTCAATCTTTTAGACTAATTAAGTAACATTCTATTCTTCTTCAAGATTTCAAAACCCCAATATTTCTGGTGGAACATCATTTTGATTTGATATTTAGATCTCACAATAAGTACATTTTAGTGACTCAAATTAAGCAGGAAATGGTTGAAATGTGCTCATTTGGTTACACAAAGTTTTTTTTGCTTATTTCCAAACTAAATGTAAAGCGTTTTGTGAGGTACCATTTTGGAGTGCCAAAGAGTTCCATAACACATTTATCAATTGGCAAGATTTGCTATATTTGTATGTAATTATGTTGGTGAATGTTCTATTTATAATTAACAAGCAAAATACTATATTTCAAGGATAGTGGGACTCAAAAAAAATACAAAGAGTGACCATACCAAGATCAACATAAAATATCATATCATTTGATTGTATTCATAACTTCACTAAATCACTTCACTTTTTTCATTTTTCATTTTTCATTTCTCCTTTTGGCACAAGTTTGCCAATAAAAAAAGGCTAATGCCACCACATGCAAAATCAATAATACTCATCTCCATTGATTGTCTTAATGCTTGATTTCTTCTTAATTTTAAAATTACACTCAATTCGACACAAGAATTCCAAAATGTTTAGTAGCTCAACTCATGTTTTCAGAAACATACTTGAACAATATTTTTGGTTTGTAAATAATTGTTTGGTCAAAAAGGGCACAAATGAGGTAGGAGGCATAATATTGGTTTTGGTAAAATAAGTGGTTTTTTTTTCAACCTTACAAGTGAATGTCAAATTCTTGCCTATTTGCCATTTTTATTTGTATAAATTATAGAAAAAAGGATATACTCAACAAAATTTTGTTAAAAACATTCACTTGTAAATATGATATTCCCAAGTGGATCAATTTGGATACATCAACACATATAAACTCAATTTATTTATTTATTGAAAGTTTTAAAGAGACAAATGCAAGTTTGCATATATGTGCAATGTAATATGAGAAAAAAATTAGATGAATAAAATAATTTTGGCACAAACACATTTTGTGAATCACACAATATGTGACAAGCACAAAGTTGACATCTAGCCCAATTGTTTGTAGTTGTATTGATCTAGTTATAATTGCAATGGGCAAAATATTATAGACCAATATATATATATATATATATATATATATATATATATTCTCCAATTACTACTAGCAAATCCTAAATCCAAATGGCCTTATCATTTGGCCATCATGAACCATTGACAATGACAAACCACCACATTGCAACATATCCTAATGGTTTGTCACCATGCAAATGCCATGTCAAATGATACATATGGCACCATGTGTGTTGGCGTGTAACCATGATGATCACCATAGCTTGGATTATGATGGCATGCAAAATTTTTGCCTCTCAATCAAAATCACCTGAACATCGATCTTTGCATCTTGTCATGACCAAGCAATTGAATCAATCACGGTTAGTTGGTGGGTTACAGGTTGGTCAATCAAGGTTCTATGTTCTTCCTCTACGAAGTTAGATGTGGTGATCTAGTGTGGTTTAGATCATGTTGCCTTACAACCAGATTGGAATAATTGCAAATAGAGAAATCATAGATGTTCGAACTTTTGACAATACTTTTTTTTTTCGCCAAAACATTTGGGATTTTTTTTTTCCCCTTTTGCAATTTTTTATATATATATATATATATAATTTTAAAAAAAAAATTAAAAATTTTTAATATTAAAATTTTTAAAAAAAAATTAAAAAAATTTAAAAAAAAAAAATTAAAAAAAACACAACCAAAAAAAAAAAAAAACAAACAAACAAACCCTTGGTTGTACCTAAGATTAGCATTGGGAACAAATTTGGTTCGAAACATAGTCTTAGAAATGTAGATATATTTGTAAATATTTAACCCAGGTCCAATTAAGTCTTTATCACAAATTTATCTTCAAGGATATGAAAAATTCTCAAATTATCTGGATATGATCTATTTAGATAAATTGCACATGTTTTCCTTGTTACCAATGCTCATGTGTGTGTGTGTGTGTGTGTGTGTGTGTGTTTTTGTTGGAGGACATACCTGCCTACACACCTATTATATCCCTTTACAATCCTGCAAGCTACCCTTCTCTCCTTACTAACTTACTTAAGAATTTGCCAACTTTTTTTTTAACAATGGGCACATAAATTTTCATTTATTGTTTTCCCAACCTTCCTCTCTTTGGAATGGGTGGACAATCACTTATTTGTTTTTCCTTTGACTTCTATCTACTTTGCAATGGGTGAATTTTTTGCTTCACCTATTCCAACCTCCCTCTTCTTTATAAAGGGTGAACATTTTTTTTGTTTTTCCTCCTCCAACCTCCTCCTTTGAAATGCGTGGACAATTGTTTTCAACATATTAATGTTTCATTCCTTTGAAGTGATTAAATGATTTTAGTCTTTACAAACACATTCTCTTATGAAATGGGAGGAAGTTTTTTTCCTTTCCTCTAACATCTCTTTCTTGTTAAAATGATGAATATTTTATTTTATTTTTCACCTTTCCTCTCCCTTAGAATGGGTGCACAAATTATTCTTCTCCCTCCAACCACTCTCTCCTTGGAATGGGTGGACAACTTATCCTTTTGATCATTTTTTCTCTTACCTTACCATATTTTTTGAAATTGATTGACAATTTTTTTTCCCCTTTTGTCTTTAAGAATCAATGCACATTGCCTCCCCCTCACTCTCTTTGACAATCTTCTTCTTGGCAAGGTAAATAAGATCTATTAATTTATGCATGTCTAAACTATTCTCATTTTATTTTTATGTCATTTGACTTTGGAATGTCTCGTCCCTACCTCAAACCCATGAAAACTATGGGCATCACAACTAGTATAAATAAAGTTTGCATCATATTACATGGGGGAAAAAACAACATAATCCCCAATTGCATATGCTTACATTGAATATTTTATATTGTGTGTGCTTCTTACCCATCATGCTTGTGCTTGCAACCATGACCCATGCATATTCAAGAGTATTTTCTCAAACTACACTACACTTGTTGGATGGTAATAAATGGATCCAATTTATTAAACAAAGGCCAAGTTAATGATAATGATAAGACATGTTGCTTAGTTGTCCATATCTCTCATAAAGCAAATTGTAAGATATCCACCTACACTACCCAATTTAAAACAATGAACCCCTTGATCCATCCACCCTCATGTGTTTTAAGGACAATACTATAACCTAGGAAGAAGGGTCCAAAGCTATGAGGGTTAATTTTCAATTGAATCCTTGCTATCACATAAATAGGTTACATCAACCAAATTCTCACACATACACCATACAAAACACTCACAATACAAAAAGATGCAATTTACATGTTTTTGGGTTAGGATCACCTATGTGCTTAAAGCTTGATCTTTATGTGGATTACACCTAATGGGGAGCTACATCTTGCACCCAATGCCACATATTTAACTTTCTAAAATTATCATCATTCTATGGATAAATCACTAAATTATTTGAAATATAATTTCATAAATTCCAATTAATTTCAAGTAATTAACTTTTACTGATACCTAATTCAAATACTATAGTACCTAGGCTAGTTAAGCACTAATTAATTATTTTTTAATTTGCCAAAATTCTTTTAAAATCTTACCTACCATGCCAAAAATCTGAAAGGAACTATCAAGCACACTAACTTCATTATTTAATATAATTTCTGACATTTATTATTTTTACAACAAAAATAATGACAAAAATAATTATTAGTAAGCACCTTACTACCAAACCAATCCAAGTATTATGGTAGTTAACTAAGTCATGAACACGAGTCCAAGTAAGTCCTTAGTCAAAATATTTTCAATTGAAGGGCACATAAGGCCAAGTTTTGTTTATTCCGCATATCCATCCATCTTTCTACCCATACGTTAAAATTAATTTTATTTACAAATTCCACTTTTATTAACTTATTTTGATATTCCAACAACATATCAAAGACATGTACTTTAAACTAATTATGGATTCTTAGGTGCCTCAGGATGACCTGATTATTGATGAACAAACTTTTGTGATTTGTCCTTCAACTATGGGTTGCTAGTTGCTACCAATGTTGGATGAGTATCAATTTTTGAACATACCAATTGGTATTGGCACTAGGCCTTTTAAATATTTTCTATAAGTTTGGAATATTATTCAAATTTTTAAAAAATAATTCATATAAACTTGGTATTCAAATTAGGGTCCAAGGTTGATTTTGGCTACTATGTGACTATTATATACATGTTATTGAAACCAATATAGCCATAATATTAAATTGGCATTTCATTGAGTCCTTACAAGGCATATATGATATGAAGCTGATATTGCTTCAAGTCATTCTAATTTGATTATTTTTTTATACTAAGATTACTAGTAGTTCATATAGCAAGGTTCTAGCTTGATACATACCCAACATTGGTTGCTATCAATGTTGGTCTTGTATGGCGTTTTATAAATATGAAAAAGTTCCTGATAGGTATTTGAAATTTGTTTTGATGTTAGGCAGGGATTTCAAATATTCAAAATCAACAATTTTAATATTGATATGGTATCAATAGGTGGTCAATTTGAACTTGTAAATTGAATATCATCGATGGTATGTCCATGCTTGCACTTGCAAAATTATATGAACTCAAATCTTGGTATTACTATTTTGAATTTGTTATGTATTTGTAAATGTAATTATTCCAAATGTAATATTACAAGCAATGGTCAAATATGGAGTACATCAAAAGGAAATATGCCAAAAAAATGTTAAAGGGAGTTTTCTCGTTAATATTTCACACCCATGTTAAACCTTTGATAAATGTTTGCCAATATGACACGAGATGCAAGCCCTAACCCTAGCTAGTAAGGTTTTAGGGGCCTTGCATACTTACAATATTTAGGCACATGGGTATAAGTGGTTTCAGAAAATTCTAATATCTTGTAGGTAGGGTAGCAAAATATTAGGTTCGTGCATGAACCAACAATCAACTTTTTCACAATATCAAACCCATATTCATTGTTATATGGTTGTAGATGGAATGATTCTATGTCAAGGGGCTTGACAACATCAATATTAAAAACAATATTAAATTTATCTTTAAGATAATACCTATTTGCAAACCAATTTGATCTCCTATTTATTGGTTCATCTCTTAGTTTCAAGTATCCTTAAAGCCAACCCAATTAGGACAAAATCCCCAAACTAGGCATGAATTGAAGATTATTTAAAAATTTAGGTGTTTTACATGAATTAAAGTTTAGGGTTAGGTTTAGGGATTACCGTAGTGCTCACCCTAAACCCCGCACATAAATAATTGTTCATCGAGGGTGCGGGGATAGGAAAATAGTCTCTAGAGGGTGCGGGAAGGGCTTCTGCGGGGAAATAAATAATAGGGTCC
>Ga0116228_10002752_pt1 | contig 15250 bp, 13 predicted proteins | sample S1TSphfallax_2_FD_89694 | JGI IMG/M metagenome (GOLD analysis project Ga0116228, IMG submission 89694) | Host-associated microbial communities from peat moss isolated from Minnesota, USA - S1T2_Fc - Sphagnum fallax MG | ecosystem: Host-associated > Plants > Peat moss > Unclassified | place...
TTTATAAAGGTTCAAAATCAATTCAATTGTTTTTGGAATATATTTTCATTTTCCAATGCACAATTATAAATATTATTTCTGTGCAAATATATTCTAATCCACCATGATATACATAGAGAAAAATTAGTTTATTTATTTATTTTATTTTTATTGCTTGGGTTGTGCTCTACCATAATAGGTGTCAAGGACAAGACAAATGAAAAACAAAATTTGCAAAAGACTATATGAACTTGACAAACAAAGAATCTAACAACAAACAATAACTAAATGACTTTATTGCTTGAACAAGGTGTGATGCAAGCTAAACATGAAATCTTTTTAGAAATTTTTATAAACTCTAAAAAATGTATTATTCATGGATTTTCTTGAAAACTTTTAAGAATTCTAAACATATTTCTCAAGCATATTTTTGAAAACTTATAAAAACTTCTCTCATTGTTTATGATTATGCAAAAATATTGTGAATTTTTTAAACCTTGACATGGTTTAGGTTCAAAAACATTACAACAAGGCTTTTATAAACAAGTTACCATAATGTGTTTTCACCCAATGACAATGGACAAAGTAAGTATCTTCACCTATGGATTTTGCAATTACAATGTAAGGTTGGGTAAAATCACAATCAAAAGAGCCATCCAAGTGAATGAACATTCCTTAAATTTGCATTTTTGTATATTTGAAAGATCACAAAGGAAGCATAATAATTTGGACTATCATAATTTTTTTGGAATATTTTCAATTAATTACAAATTTTACATGCTCAAAATGTCATATTTCATTGTGTTATCATTGGTCCCCAGACTAACAAGGTTGTCTTCAATGTCATTTTATTTCCAAGAAATTGTTAAGGACATGAAAAAACACAAGAACAAAGGTTAAAGGAAAGGTTTAAGTTTAATTTCCAAACAAGGAACAAAACAAGATTACACAATTCAAAAACAATAATTAAAAACAAGGACATGAGATGTCCAAGACAAACATGGAAACATATTTTTATTATGTTAACATATGCAAGCATAAAACATGAAAAGAACATGACAAGGCTATGGTGTAAGATCATGCCTAAGATTAATGTTGAACAAATTGAAGGAAATAAAAGGTCCTACTCTTATTTATACCCCTTTGGGAACCTAATCGAAGGAAACTTCCAAAGAAGCTTTTATGTGTGCATTCAAAGTAATGAAACTTTTTAAGAACCTTCCTAATTGAGAGTCAATTGTGAGTTAATTGAAAGTTAATTAAAAGTTAATTCCAACTTAATTAAAAATCAATTAAAAATAACTAAAGTTAACTAAAACTTAATTAAAAAATAACTAAGAATAAACTAAGACTTAACTAGGAGATAATTAGGATTTAAATTAAAAATTAATTAGGAGTTAATTGAAAATTTACTAGGATTTATGCATGAATAGTATGAATGAATTCCAACCATTAGAAGATAGTGTTTAATGTTTGCATCCACCACAAAAATCTTGTCATCATGGGATTATCAATTTGCAAATGGATTGGCATATGAAGAATCTTCATTTTGAAATAACACAACATGAGGCCCTAGAGTGTGAAACCTTCGTCATAAGCATGCAAAATTTGAAGTAGAAGGAAAACGACTTGATAATTACAAAAAGGCCTAGGTGCCCCAAACATTAGTTTGATGGAGCAAAAGTTTTCATGAAAACTACCAGAAGAGGAGATGCATTTTTTATTTATGTTCTTTCCTCACCATATGTTGAATCACATTCACATGAAATTCCTTCCCAATACCAAGAATTCAAGGATATGTCTAAAAAGATAAATGTGAACACCTTGCACAAACACTGACATATGACCGCACCATTGATTTTGTGGAAGGAACACAACATTCATTTGGACCCATCTATAATTTGTCACAAGTTCAACTTGCAATGCTTCATGAATACATTGATGAAAACCTCAAGAAAGGGTTCATTTGGCAATCCAAGTTTCCAAATGATGTTCGTATCCTCTTTGTCAAAAAAAAAGATGGTTATTTGCAAATGTGTGTCGATTATTGTGGACTGAATCAGCTCACCATCAAAAATCAATACCTTTTGCCCTTGATTTCAAAGTTATTGGACCAACTTAATCATGTTAAGGTGTATACCAAGTTTGATCTACATGGAACATAGAACTTGGTGTGCATTCGAAAAAGTGATGAATGGAAGACAACATTCAAAATCCATTATGGCCATTTTGAAAATATTTTGATGTCATTTGGTCTTATTAATGCGCATGTTGTTTTCCAACATCTTATGAACAATGTCTTTCATAAGTACTTGGATAATTTTGTGGTTTGTTACATTGAAGACATCTTCATTTTTTCAAACAACATGGAGGACCAAAAGTGTCATGTACATTTAATTTTGGAGAAGCTTTAGGAGGTCAAACTTTACACCAAATTGAAAAAATGTGAATTCCATCAATTTGATGTGGAACTATTGGGTTACAACATCTCTGGAGATGGCATTTGCATGGATCCTCATAGCACTAATAAAAATCTTGTCATTTGCAACTAGTCACTATGCAACTATGTGCCACTAAGTGTCATTTGCAACTACATTGGTTATGTGTGCAACTAACATGTAACTAATAGTGTACAAAATGGTCATAAAAATCATGACTTAAACTAATACATACCTACATTAATATACTAAATATATTTACTTAGGCTATTTATAGACCTTTTATAGCTTCAATACTAAGGCTAAACTCATGTTAACTAATGCTACCCAAGGCAAAACATTAGCTAAATTTAGGTTAAACTCACATTAATCAACATTAAATTAACATTCGCTAAATTAATTTTGGCTAAACTAACTATGAGATTAAACTAACTTTGTTAAACTAATTATGATCAAACTAATTATGAGGTTAAATTAATTTTGGCTAAACTAACCATGGTTAAATTAATTTTGGTTAAAATGACCATGGTTAAACTAATTTTGGCTAAATTAATTTTGGTTAAACTAATTATGAAGGTAAACTAATTGTGGCTAAACTAATTAACCATGACAAAACTAATTATGAAATTTAAACTAACTTTGGTTAAACTAACATGACTAAATTAAACATCGCTAAATTAATTAGTAGATTTAACCTTGTAGTTAGTTTAACTATGTTTAATTGACCCAACATTAATTTACCATTTTAAATGTTATTTATTAATTTTTTAATAAAAAGTTAGTTTAACCCAAAAAATTATATTATATTATTATCATTATAATTAATCACATATAATTATTAATATTATTACTTACTAATGACTTGATTATTATTATTCAATATTTTATTTTATTTTTATTTAAATAATAATATTAAAGTATTATTAATTATTTATAAACATTAGAAATCATTTTAATATTGATTATTATATATAATTAATTATGGTATTATATTTATTGGTAATAGGCTATATTAGTTTTCCTATAAGTACCTAACCTAGGTTAATTATTAACTTAATTGATCTATTAATTTAAGTAAAGTAATAATAATATAATATTATGGATCATTAATTATTGTAAACAATCATAAATATTAAAATGTTAGTATCATTATATTATATTATTATTACATATTAATTTTTAATACTTGTAATATAATTCATTTAACTAGTAGGTAAACTATGTTAATACGGTTACTTGCATGGAGGTTGCAACTACATTAGTTGCACTTAAAGTTTAATTTTTTATCCCATCTTTTTTGCCATGGATTCTAAGTGTGCACACTATATAAGTAAGTCCATTTGATTTGTTCATGAACCAAGTACCAAATGTTATTTGGGCCAACCAATGAAAGAGGCTCAACCTTAAAGGTTAAACCTAAAAGCAAAATTGGATTATTTTAAACCTATTTACTTACCTACATACCTATAACCTACCTACTTAATTATTAAAAAAATAATAATGAATGGGCTTTTTAAATTGCCACGTGTCACCACATAATTGGTTTTCACAAATGGACATGTGTTAAAATCCAATTCATTATCCAATTCACATTTTATTGGATGGCCAAGATATTATTAATTTATTAATAATGATGAATATTGAAATAATGTTTTAATGCCACATTGTCATCATATAATTAAACTTCACAAATGAAAACATGTCACCATGGGTAACCTTTGTAAAATAATGTAAATGCATAAAATATAAATTCATATTATATATATTATCCACATACATATTGTCATATACAACTGCTAGTTGTGTGCAACTTGTTTTATGCAACTATGGGGTTTAGCAATTGCATGTGTCACATTCAATTGAAAATTAGTTGCATACAATAATTACAAAATGATAGTTTTCTTCTAGTGTAAGGTTCAAACCATTGTTGATTGGGCTACTCTAGTTTCTATTCAAAATGTCTGATGTTTTTTTGGATTTGCCAATTTTGATTGACATTTCATTACACACTATTCTTCAATAGTGGTGCCTCTTATTTAGTTGACTAAGAAGGATTTTTTTTTTCTTGGGGAGTTAAAGTTGATAATGCCTTTCAATCTTTAAAGGCTTCTTTCATGATTGCCCCATTTTTTATTCATGTAAACCCTTCCAATCCTTTTGTTTGGGAGACAAACATTTTCGACTTCACAATAGGTGCCATGCTCTCACAACTTGGAAAAGACAATCTTCTTCATCATGTAGGCCTTCGTTTTTGTAAATTTTATCTTGCGAAGATTGACTACGAAATTCATAATAAAAAACTTCTAGCCATTGTGGATGCCTTTGAAAAATAACATCATTTGCTTAAAAGAGTTCAACATGAAATCATTATGTATTCAAACCATAAGAACTTGCAATTTTTCATGACAACTTATGTTTTGGATTGACACCAAGCTCGATGGGCATTGTTTTTGTTTTGATTTTAATTTGTCATCACATATCGCCTTGGGTGTTAACAAGAAAAACCTAATGTGTTGTCCCGTTGCTCGTAATTTGTGCCTAAAGAGGGAGACGAAACTTATGAATAACAATGTGATGTCATTCTCAAGTTTAAACATCTTTGATTTCAAGCATTGTCAATAATTCTTGATGACAACCTTTTTTTTAGCAAAATTGTGAATATTTGAAAAGGGACCTTTTTGTTGTTGACATCGAAAGCTAATTAAGGAATCATTGTCAATTCTAGTATTTTACAATGATCATGCTAAACTCGAATTTCAACATGGTCTATTTTATCATGATGGTTTTTTGTATGTTGTTAGTGGCCCTGCATGATTTCAAATTCTCTAAGCAAAGCATGATGCTTTAGCTATAGGTCATTTTGGATTCAACAAAACCATGAAGTTAATGTCTCAAGATTATTGGTGGCCACAACTTTGGAAGTATTTGAAAGAGTTTATCAGATCTTGTGATGTTTGTGTTCAAGCAAAAAATCTTCATTATTGTCTCCATGGTCTCCTTGAACCATTATTGATCCATGCATCCTTGTGGTCTTCAATTTCCATGGATTTTATCACAAACCTCCCACCTTCTAATTCTTATGACTCCATCTTGGTGATGGTGTCCTGTTTGACAAAGGTGGCGTATTTCATTTCATGTACCAAAACAATAATTAATGAAGGAATAGCCAAGTCATTCCTTGATCATGTTTTTTGGTATCATAATGTTTTGGAAGATATCGTTTCTGATCATTGGCCTCAATTTGCATCCAAGTTTTGGAAACAACTTTTTGTTCAAACTTTTATGTATGAAAATGAAATTGTCGTCAGCTTTCCACCACAAATAGATGGGCAAATAGAAAGGGTCAATCAAGTTTTGGAACAATATTTATAATGTATAACCAAAATAATTGGTCAAAACTTTTGGCCATGGTAGAGTTTGCCTACAACAATGCAATGCATTCATTCACCCAACAAACACCTTTATTTGCAAATCATGGTTTACACCTCAAAACACAAGGCCATTAGAAAAATTAAATCATTAAAGGCTAGGTCCCTTCCTCATTATGAAACAAATCAATGTTATGGTTTTCCAACTCAAGTTTTTATGTTTTATGACAATCCATCTTATGTTTCATGTTTATTTGTTGGAACCTTACCACACATCTACCATTCCAAGAAGAATCCATGATCCCCCTCCACCTATTAAAGTCGATGGTGAAGAAGAATATGAAGTGGAATACATTTTGGATTCATGGGTCTTTAATCGTCAATTCCAGTATCTTGTTCATTGGCATGAATATGATGTGAGTGAATGCATTTGGGAACCATTCAAGAACTTATCAAATGTTATGGAGAAGGTGCATGAGTTTCATTGATGACATCCAAACAAACCCATGTCCGTTCCTCTTGAAATTTATCACTAGAAAGGGAGGTGATGCCATGGGGTTCATTCTTTTGAATGTTCATCCATGACTTATATTAAACTCGTACCTAATTTTTAGTTTAGTTTCAATTCACTCTAATGAACTTCAAGTTAACTTGTAATTAACTCCCAATTAACTTTGAATTAAGTCCCAGTTAAATTTGTAGTTAACCCCTAATTAAGTTTCAATTAATTCATAATTAACTTTCAGTTAAAAAGGTTTTGAAGAAGTTTTTTGACTCGATGCACACATAGAAGTCTCCTTAAAAACTTCTTTAAGCTAAGTCCTCAAACATGTATAAATATAAATGAGATCCTTCATTTCTTTTAGTTTGTTCAACTCTAGTTTTAGGCACAATCTTACACCATAGCCTTGTCATGTTCTTTTCATGTTCATGTTTGCATATGTGAGAATAATAAAAATTTGTTTTTATGTTGGTCTTGTACATTTTGTGTTCTTATCTTAGTTCTTATGTTCTTATTTTTGAATCACATAATTTTGTTTTGTTCCTTGTTTGAAAATTAAACTTAGGTCTCTCCTTTAACCTTTGTTCTTATGAATTTTCGTGTCCTTGACATTTAACCCACCAACTTAAGGTGCGAGTGTGAAAATTTGAACCTTTCACCTCCTTTCACACTTCCATGTTAAGGAACAAGTCCTTAACCATTGAACCACTATTCAAATAAATGATATTTTTTTGTTATCACATACTATTATGCATAATGTTTTTTGACCCTAGGTTATTTTTGGCAATTCTTGGTTATTATACTATTAAAAAAATTAGCAATTATTATTATAATATTATAGGCTACTATAGGTTATTATGTCATACACCATTGTTAAATATTTTATATTATTTCATCATAGACTATTATTGGTTATTTTAAGTTATATTACCATAGGATATTAGTGACATTTTATTGTAAGCTATTGGTTGTTATTCTATTGGCATCTATTGGTGGCTATTAATCATTATTCTATTGGTAACTATTGGTGGTTATTCTATTGGAGACTATTGTTGGCTATTATAGACTATTTTACCATATGTTATTGTTTGTTATTTTATTTTATTTACCTTAGGCTGCTTTTGGCTATTCTATCGTAAGCTATTTTTGGTTATTTTATTATTGGTTATTTTTAATTATTCTAGGTTAGTTACCATATGTTATTTTTTATTATTGTATCACAAATTAGTGTTGGTTATCCAATGTTATTTATTATAGGTTATTATAGGTTATTTATCATAAGTTAATTTTGGTTATTATTGATTATTTTATTATTGGCTATTACTTATTATTATGTTGTGGGTTTTTTTTTAAAATTAAACTATTTAAGGGGATGGAACTTGTGGTCTAGTCCTTTATGTAGGTTTTCACATTCCTAAACTTTTTGTTTCTATATAATTTTTAAAAAAATGCCAAAGCCAATTTAGTTCCAAATTGTGTCAAGTTTTGGCCACCCACCAACAACCAAAGATTGAAGATTTTGTGGGTACTAGCGTTGTGCAACCAACTAAAAGTGGCCAACTTAAGTGAGAAGGAGAGGTAGTTACAACCTTTTGAGAAAATATTTACATGGTTAGAAAGAAAAAAAATTATAAATACTTTGATGAATACAAAATCAGAACTTATAACAAAATGGTTTGGAGCAATGTTGGATGGTTCCTTATTATTGTGAAGAAAAACCTCCTATTCTGGTTTTAAAAAATAAGATAAAAAACTTAAAATTATGTTGTTTTGGGTTCAATTATTCCTAAAAAAAAATTCCAATTTTCCTTTTGGTTTTGAAAATCAGACCTAGTTTGGGTTTGGTTCTAACTAACCTAAAACCCACTCTAAACATATATCTCAATTTTTTATTTTGGTTTCAGACACGAATAAAATGGGGAACCTAATTCCTAGTTTGGTTCTTAAAAAATAAATTCGGATTTCAAATATGGTTCATACCCAATTCCAATTTGGTTCATACTAGAAGTGGAGTGATTGTGACTGAACATGAAGTCAGTTGGATATCTCTCATGTGCACATGATTTTGTTTTAGGGTTTTGGTTTTTATTTTCAATGGTCGTCAACTTTTTTCATTCAAACGGTGGAGTTTATGTTATTACTGTTTGTTAGTGGTTGCAATGACAATTTGGAAAAGACTTGTGAGTTTGGGTAGGAAGCTTTGTTTGTTTGTGTGTTATGTGAAATAGGTTGGCAACAAGAATGAGTGGTCAAGGATGTTGCAAGCATTCAATGGAGAGGGAGAGCAGGATGATGCACAATTGCATAAGAAGAAGAGATCCAACAAATGAAGGTAGGTATGTTGTTTTGGTTGAATCTCTGGTAGAATGTGTAGACTGGGGAGCTTGCAAAGATCGGTAGTTTCTGTTTGATTTTCGCTGCACCGATGATTACATGATGGCAGGCTCTGTGATCTTATTAATATTAGGTTCTATACGAGGTTGTTGCTGAGGGCTAATGACGCATAAAAGGAGGTCTAAGCTATAGAAATAAGAGCATGTAGAGGGTTACATCTGCATGATATCTTGGTGGAACCTTTCCTCAAATCTAGTGAGTAGCGCATATGTATGAATGAGATGCAGAAACCTTAGAAAGGTATCCTTGGGTTGGGCAGAACGTTTTCAGTATAGTCATGTGATTAAGGGGTGAAAGTGGCTAGTTTCAACATAATAGGGCATCAAATAGGTAATTGGGAATGAAATTTTTTACCAAACGGGTTGTTGTGGCCTTGCACCAACCAATGCCCTAGTTGTGGATGAGATTGTTTTGGCCATAATGAGTTGAACCCAAATCATTTAACCTAAACCACCAAACGTTAAGTGGGGTTTTTTTTTTTTTCATAGGCCCACCCTTCCCTTAGATTTTAAAAAAATTCCCCCTTTTTCCCCTCCTCTTCCTTCTTTTCCTCCTTTGTTATGCTTTTCTTCCACCATTGTTTTTTTTTCTTCCATAGCTCTTGTTGCAGTTTTTTCACCATTTTTTTCCTTTTTTTTCATTGGTATTGTTGTTTCTTTTTCTTTTTCATTCTACTATCACTATATATTTTCTCTTTTTTCCTTCATTTTTTCTTTCATTTTTCTTGTTACTTTAGTTTTTTTAGGGTTTTTAATTATAATCTTTTTCTTATTTTTTTAATTCAAGAAGAAGATTTTTTTTTCTATTTTTAAATGCTAGAAGAATCTCTTTTTTGTTATATTTGTCCAAATTTTTTTTCCCCAATTTTCCATATTTTTGTTATATAGAATTTCAAAAAATGAAGTTTAAAATTTTCCCCAATTTCTTTTTTCCTTAAAAAATCTAGCACACAATATAAGTTCATACTCATGTATCTTTTTTGGGTGTGATTTACATTTTTCAAACTTGCATATTAATGTGCATCATGTGTTTGATACAAACCTTGAGTAACTAGGGAATACCAATTTGTAACAAGGGAGTGCAATAGGGGAACTTGAATTGTATCACTATCAACTTTACATTGATCACATGTTACTAAGGTGGCTACAACAACAAAAACTTACTAGTGAACATATGGCATGGTGACTAATGAATATAGTTTCAGAAAAAGGTCTTTTGAGGTAAGAGAGTAACATGTATATCTTACTTGGGTTTCTTTGGCATAAACAATGGCATGGAGTTCATGATTTCCATTTTTTGAACACTTTAAAAAGTTTTGATAAATGTCATGTTTGCATCAATACATACAAGTTTTGTCTTATTACAATTGTAACCTCACACTTGTATATGTTTACACACCTTGAATGTGAACATTGCGTTAATACTTTGTTAAATTTTTTTTTACAAATATGAGTTTGAAACATATTGCATTATTGCACTAAAAGAACTTTTAAAACATAAAGTTCAATGTGAAATATTTGCATAGGGGTCCCAAAATAAAAAATAATTTTGTAGGTTAATTTTGCAATACCCACATTTGAAGCATCAAATGCCAACTAGTTTTTTTGGATGGTTTGTGCAATACCCAAATGTTGGGCATAAAATATGCATGCTCAGTGAAAAAATTGATGATGATACAAAATAAAAATTTTTGAAAGAAAAATTAATAATTATAATAAATAATAGAAGAAAATCATTTAAAAAAAATATGAATTCAAAAGAAAATAAGAACAAAAATTGCATTTTTGGTCACAAAATATATAATAATTATTGAGGTGTATTGTATTTGAAATGACATTGTTTTCATATGTGGGTGTTATAATTTGTGATTGGATTTTAAACTATTTTAGCTTATAACAATAATTGCTAAAATCAGCAATACTTATGTGGGGTCAGAAAAGCTAATTGAAGGTGCAATACTTGCATTTAGGGTTATCATTTATTCACATCAAAGGGTCAAATATGATTAAAATGGTCGTTAATTCATTTTATGAAATACCTTCATATTTTGTATATGATACATTGGTATATGTTAACATTGTGCAAATGATATGTAGGCAAGTATGTAAGTGGGCGGGCATGTAGGTAAGTAAATAACTAGGTGGATAGGTAGGTGAGTGGATGGGTGGGTAGGTAAATAAACAAGTATGTAGGTAGGTTGATGGCTAGGCAAATACATATGTACACAAATAAAAAACAAGTTAGGTTAATAATGTAACTAGGTCAATAAAAAATCTAAGTCAATAGGGTAGTCAAAAAGTTTTGTTCAAAAAATAATCTTTAGATTAATCCAAGAAAATATAGAAGTTTTGTGAAAAGGTAGAGGTTTTGCCAATAGGTAAAAGTTTAACCATGAAAAGATGAAAGTTTTGCCAAGAGGTATAAGTTTAATTAGGAAGAAGTAAAAAAAAATTCAAGTGGTAGAAGTTTAACCAAGAAGAGATAAAGGTTTTATTAAGAGGTAAAAGTTTAAACAAGAAAAGATAAAGGTTTTGCCAAAATGTAAAAATTTAGTAAAGAAAAGTTAAAAGTTTTTCCAAGTGGCAAAGGTTTAACTAAAAAGAAATAAAGGATTTACTGAAAGGTAAAAATTTAGGTAGGAAGAGAAAGGTTTTGCCAATAAATAAAGGTTTACTCAAGAATAGATAAAACTTTTGTCACTTTGTAGTGGTTTAGCCATGAAAAGATGGAGGTTTCATTAAGAGGTATAGGTTTAAAGGTATAATTTAGCCAAGAAAATTCATAAGTTTTACCAAGAGATAAAGGTTTAACCAAAAGGATATATAGGTTTTATTGATAAATAAGAGTTTTGCCAATAAATAGAGGTTTGGTTAAGAAGATATAAAGATTTCGTTAACATGTAAAAGTTTAACTATGAAGAAATGGAAGTTTTGTGAAAAATATAAGTTTAGCCAAGAAAAAAGTTTACCCATGAAAAAATAAAAGGTAGGTAGGTAGGACCAAGATGTAGGTCAATAATGTAGTTAGGTCAGTAAGGTAATTAATGAATTAGGGTAACTAAGTTGGAAGGTAATATGGTCAAGGTTGAAAAAAAAACACCCAAAATTAAAAAGGGTCAAAAGCCAACATCTTAAAATGTTTGATTGTGATATAATGTTGGGTTAACGTAAAGTCATGAACTAGTTGAAGAATTTTATGGACAAAATAACCAATTGGTGCACTGGTGGGTGTTGATTCAATCTAGCTTACAAAACGAACTAATTGTGACCCAAATTAAATTTTCCACAAATTTTGGTGGTAAATTGAGTTTCATTCTATCCTTCTTCTTTTTAACCCCTTTCATTGTTACATATGTTTTCACTACTCCTACTTATACAACTATTATACCATAGCCTAGGGTCAGTTTTCAAATTGACAAAACAAATAATTATTTAATTTAAAAACTTGAATTTGTTATTTAATATATATATATATATTTCCATCATCTCCAATGATATTGTGACATGAGTAGTGAAATTATTTAGAGTGTAGCCTATGATAAATATGATGATTTTCAACGTGTCAATTTCATATTTTCACAAATTTTCATTTCACTATTATGAGGTTTATTTAATGGCGAAATTAACCTTAGGGTAAAGTAGTTAGTCTCAAACCTTGTGCATTAAAAAAAAGAATGTGGGGTGAAAGAAAGGGTGAAAATAGAATGACTTTACGTATAATTTTCATGTGTAGGAAAAAGCCCAAATCCTTAAAAGGTATCACATAAAAAATGAAGAAAATATGAACCATTTAAAAAACCAAAACCGTTACCACATGGGGGTTAGAATGAACCAGCACCCACCAGTGCACTAGTTGGCCATTATGTCCATAGGATGGGTTGCATTTTTTCATCTGGTTCTTGACTTATGTTAACCCAATACTCTCCCACAATCAACCTTTTTGGGTTGCTAACCTTTGACCTTTTAAAATTTTTGGGTATTTTTTTCCCAACCTTGACCCTCCAATTGAATCACCTTAGTTCCCTAGCTACCCTACTAACCTAGCTACATTATTGACCTACATTTTGGCCCTACCTACCCTCTATTTTTTCATGGCTAAATCTATATTTCTTGGCTAAACTTTTGCCTTTTAGCACAACTTTTAATTTTTCTTGGTTAAACCTATATTTATTGGCTAAACCTTTTCCTTTTGGCACAACTTTGAACTCTTCTTGGTAAAATCCATATCTCTTGGCTAAACCTTTTCCTTTTGGCACAACTTTTAACTATTTTTTACTAACCTATATTTTTTGGCTAAACCTTTTCTTTTTAGCATAACTTCTAACTCTATTGGCTAAACCTATACCTCTTGGCTAAAACCTCCATCTCTTCATGGCTAAATGTTGAAATGTTAACAAAATCTCTATATCCTTTTAACTAAACCTTCAAAAATTGGAATTTTTTAAAATTCTTCTTTGTTAAACCTATACCTTTTGGTAAAACTTCCATCTCTTCATGGCTAAACCTCTACTTGTTGGCAAATGCTTTATCTTTTCTTGGTTAAATTTTTATCTTTTAAAAAAACTTTTATATTTTCTTCAATTAATTTAATGACTATTTTTTCAACAAAATCATTTAACAAAATTTTTGGCTACCCTATTGACCTAACCATCTTATTGACATAGTCATTTTATTAACCTAACTTGTTTTTTATTTGTGTACATACCTACTTACTTAGCCACCAACCAACCTACATATTTATTTACTTACCTACCCAGCCCCACTCACTCACCCACCTATCAATTACACGGTGTTAATGTCTGCCAATGTATGATATACAAAATATGAAAGTATTGCACTAAATGAACTGACAACCATTTTAATCGTATTTGATCCCTTGATGTCAACAAACAATAACCCTAAATGTGGGTACTGCACATTTGATCAACTTTTGTGACCCACAAATAGATATTGCATATTTTGATAATTATTGTTAAAAGTTAAAATAGTTGAAAATCCAATCACAAAATATAATACCCACACATGAAAACAATATCATTTCAAATACAATACACCTCAATAATTATTACATATTTTGTGACCAAAATGCAAGCATTTTTTTTCCTTTTGGATTATTTCTTTTTTTTAAATTATTTTTCTATGCCTTTTTCCCCTTCTAAATATTTTTTCTAATTTCTCTTACGTTTTTCTCCTTTTATTATTATTATTTTTTTCTTGTTCTAAATTATTTTCTTCTATTATTCATCACAATTATTTTATTTCTTCTAATTTCTATTTTTTTATCATCATCATTTTTATCATTGAACATGCATATTTTATGCCCAACATTTGGGTATTGCACAAACCATCCAAAAAAACCAGCCAACATTTTATGCTTCAAATGTGGGCATTGCAAAATCATTCTAACAAAACTAATGTTTATTTTGTGACCCTTATGCAAGTATTTCACATTGAACTTTATATTTTTGAAGTTCTTCTAATGTAATAATGCAAGATTACAATATGTTTCAAACTTGTATTTTTAAGGAAAATTTCAACAAAATATTAATGTAATGCTCACATTCAAAGCGTGTAAACATAATACAAGTGTGAGGTTACAATTGTAAAAAGTCAAAACTTGTATGTATTGATGCAAGTATCACATCTATCAAAACTTTTTAAAATCTCCAAAAACTGGAAAATATGAACTCCATGCCATTGTTTATGCCAAAGAAACATAAGTAAATATGCATGCTACTTTCTAACCTTAAGAGACACCTTTCTAAACCTATTTTCATTAGCCACCATGTCATGTGTTCATCAATAAGTTCTTGTTGTTGTAACCACCTTAATAGCATGTTGATGAATGTAACGTTGATAATGATACAATTGGAATTGAATGGCATTGGTTACAAATTGGTATTTCATAGTTATTCAAAGTGTGCATCAAACACATGATACACATTAATATGCAAATTTGAAAAATATAAACCAAACCTCAAAAAATTACATGGGTTTGAACATGTATAGTCGGACTTTTAAAAAAAAAAAAAATTGGGGGAAAAAATTGAAATAAAATAAAATAAAGGAAATAGAAAAACAAAACTTCATGTTTTAGAATTTTGAAAACTAAAAAGAATGGAAACAATAGGGGAAAAAAAAAGAATTTAAAAATAATAATAATAAAAGAAAAAAAATCTTCTAGCATTTAAAAAATATAAAAATATAAAACTAAGGTAGAAAAACCCAAATAATCTTCTTATTATTAAAGAAACAAAAAAGAGGAAAACAAAGCAATGAAAAGGAAAAAAACACTAGAATTCTTCTTCTTGAATTAAGAATAACAAGGAAAAAAAAATTTGAAATAAAAAAAACAAACTTCTTCTTCTAGAATTTTAAAACTAAAAAAAACTAGAAAAACAAGAAGAAAAAAAATAGTCTTTGCATTTTATAACTAATGATGATACAACAAGAAATGGTAGGAAGCACAACAATGTGATGAAAAAAAAGGAAAATGCTTGAAGAAGGAAAATAGAAAAAGAAAAAAATGATGAAAAAGTTGTTACAATAGAGGAAAACAAAGAAACAAAA
>Ga0116228_10002753_pt1 | contig 15248 bp, 13 predicted proteins | sample S1TSphfallax_2_FD_89694 | JGI IMG/M metagenome (GOLD analysis project Ga0116228, IMG submission 89694) | Host-associated microbial communities from peat moss isolated from Minnesota, USA - S1T2_Fc - Sphagnum fallax MG | ecosystem: Host-associated > Plants > Peat moss > Unclassified | place...
ATTATATATAAGTTTGGTTGCAGATTACCTATTTCTATCCACGAGGTTCAAATTAACAGTAGTGTTAAAGGTCCTATGTTGATAGGTTTGGGATTTATGTAAGTTCAAGTTTGGGTTTACATGATAAGTTTTAGAATTTTTTGGATCAGAGGTTTTGAGTTTTGTTGGAACCATAATTTAATGGGATGACAAATTTCTTTTCAAAATAGAGTTAAAACCTAAATTAAGAGTGTTGCGTTGTTTTAATTAATTTAAATACATATTTCTTATTAAAAAATTCTAATTGTGACGCTAAATTTTTTGGCAAGTTTTTACATTTTATGGGTTGTACATAGGTAAATATTACGTAGTTTCTATATTCATTTGTGATTTGTGTGCATAAGTGGAACAAACTAATGTTATACAAACAATAATTATTTAGATCTATGTAATGGAGATGAAATTAGACCTGGTCTAAATCAAAGTGATACAAAATTCTTTGTGAAAATGATGGAAATCGGAGGCTTGAAAAAACCCAAAAAATCAATCTCAATACTAAACTAGAGGTTCCATCAAAAAGTTAAATCTGGGATCAAAGGTTCCTTCTGAAATCAAGAACCCAAGACTAGGGTTTCTTTTTTTTGTTTCAATTTTGTGATATTGAAAATTTGAAGAATTTCATTTTCCCAGAAAGAGATTTTATTATTATTATTTTGAAATCTATGATAGAAAAACACATTTATCCATAATTTTCCCAATTGTTTTTGGTCAAAAAAAAACGTCGGAAAAAAATCACTGCTTATTACAACCCAAGTAAGAAGGTTCAAGCTACTTCTAGAGTTAAGGCGTTGTAGACTCAAGTGAATAGTAGTAGGTATAGTAGTCCTTTGCCTGAAGGCATGGCGTAGGATATTGTTTACAGGCACGCCGTTCATTATTGCCCGGTTGGTTGCCAGCAGTGTATCTAGAAGCTTCTTTTGTGAAAAGCAAACCTTATCACGACACGTTACCTTGAACGCGTCGCCACAATGATGACCCATTCTCATTACGCGAACGTCCTTTTCTTTTGCTGCCTTGAACGGCTACGATACATGTGACCGACTAAAGATCGCACGGTCACAAGTACCCGAGGTGAAAAACAAAACAAAAAAAAACCAGCGGAGTACACGAGGCAGGTTATCGTCATGGACGGCTCAGATCTTTGTTCCCTGATTGCCATCGTCCCGTCGGAAGTACCCGAGGTAGGAGGATGAGGACGGATTACACGAGGTAGGTACATAGGTACCACCTGTTCGCTTTGCTCTGGCCTTGGACGGCACAGATTCACATTCACATATTCCATCGCACGGTCAAGATTACCCGAGGAAATCGAACGGCGATGTATACGAGGCTGGCCCCGAGTCCGAAAGTCGGTCACCGCGGAAACGGCTGACTGCGTGCTTAGTACGCTAAGCAAAGGGAGGTTGCAGGGGTAGCCGAGCAGCTTCAAGTCCTGTTTGCGAAACTCTTTTTATTGTGTTTTCTGCTCGAATAGTTCTCCATTGTTCTCTTTGCAAGGGTGTCTCCTGCCCGACACTGCTTTTGTCTCGTAAGGACGATGGAGCTTGTGGTGTTAACAGTTGTACAAGCGTAGGGCGAGAACATCCTCTTTACTTTAGGTGAGTTTTTTGTGCCCTTTTTTGCCTTCGATATCCTGTTTCTCTCAATTCTTTTCTGGTGTTTCTTCTCCTCCTTGCGTGTTTCTTTTCTTGTGTGTGTGTTTTATGTGTCGCATGGTGCTTATTCGTTGATGGTGGCCGTGTTGGAGTTTGTTTTTCGGAAATCATCGTTTCTGTAGTTTGTGTTAAAAACAAAAGTGCTTTTGTTTTCGGTTTTTTGTAGTTGCATCTAGTTGGTGATCGTCCGTTTCTCTGGTTTTTTTGTAGTTTCTGAGGGCATTAGTGGTCGTGTATTTGGCGCTGGTGTTTTTTGTGTGACAGTTTCTTGTTATTTTCTGCGTGCATGCTGTATGTTTCTTTTCCAAGGAATATCTTTTTTTCGGAAGAATATTGCTCGGCTGCGCTTCCTGATGATGATCAAATCTGTGGGTCAGGCTATATATGGCCAGTGGACCTTGCATAACTGAACACCAGAAACTTTGATCCTGAGGGTTTTGGTAGGTTCTGAGTTCTTTGTTAGGCTTATGTTTCGTGGTTGTAGCCATCTGCATAAAGTTTTGTACCATGTGCTTGAACTGTAGAAAGAAGTATTTGTAAGCATGGCTGTAGAGCTTTAGAGTTAAGAGTAGAGAGTTGGCTTTTGGCTACTGGTTCTTTATTTTGTATCTTTCGGTCTTTCGATGGAAGTGTTGTTTTGGTAAAGTTCCTTTTACTTTCTTTTGCTTGTTGTGCCTTCACGGCCGATTAGCATTTAAGATGCAGTTTTTACTGGGTATCTGTAGTTGTATGTGTGTTGTATTTCAGCAGGGCGCTTACTTTGTTATCTGTTTTGCAGTTTCCAATGTGGGAGCCAACATTTTCAGGACTTTCTTGATGGCTCCTTTACTCAAAGATGCAGACTATTACCTAGATGTACATATCATAGGAGATGTTGATGTTGGTCGCTTTTCCTCGGAGAACTGTCAGTTCAGCTACTGTGGACTTGTGGAAGTGACAGGCTGACTGTATAGTAATGGGACCTTGCCCTTATGGGTGCGCTTACGGGGCTGGTCCTGCCTCCAATAAAGTGAAATGGTTTTGTGGGTTTGGGGGGATAAGTTTTTATCCCTCCATTGGGTTCGTGTTGTCCTGGTCATGGGTCACATTCTGTTTTTGACAACTGAGTCCTGCACATGGTCGATACATTGGACTTCCTCACAAGAAGTGCTTAGGGCGCTTTTGGAGATACACTCTATGGCGCCTTCAGCACTCACGCCAAGATGGATTAGTTTCACAAACTTACTTATGCTTGATGCGTTTGGATAAGGGTGGCACACATGCCTGTACATCGCAGTCATAAAGCCATTTTGTGGTGCATTTAAGTCTGGTGAAGAGCGCTGCTTCCCAGTACATGACCCGAGGTGCAAACTAAGCAGAAGACAACAAGCCCATGAGGTAGCCAAACTATCCTACAACTCCATGCACTGAGCATCTACAAAATCAAGCTTGCATTCACAGTTTCAATCTTTGCATGTGCACTCACTGTTTCTTAAGCTGGATACATATCTACTACTTTCATTCTGCATTTAATTTGCAAATCAATGCAAATGTCCTGAAAAATATACTGCATAGCTAAGCTGAATGGCTGCCCCATTTCATCTATTTCTGATCTGTTTCCCAAAACATTTCACACTGGCCTGCTGAAAATTGAATGCATGATTCCTTATCTAAGTCTGGATACATTTTCCAGACAGTGCCCAAGTACTTCTTACATGTAAGTTCAGGTCTGTAACAGTGTGCAGCTTGCTGAGTTAGGAAATAGTATTTTAGTTTTTTCACAAGGACACAGGAGGTCGAGTTTTCATGGAGGAGGTTTTTCATTGTATTACTTCAATTCTACAGATTCTCCATGGCATTACTTGCAAGATAAAAGCTTCAACTCAAGCATATTACAGGTGAAATATACTTCAAAACTGTCTGCCACTGTAGTTAGAAAATGTTATTATGGACTGGATATGGTTTTGCTGTTGTGCAAGAATTTATGTCTAGAAATCTCCTCATACAAAATGTTATGATTGTACCATCATTGTTGGCCATTTTGACATTTGCACTTTTTGTATGTGAAGATGCAAAATGCAGTAGATCTAAAGTTAAAGTATATGTTTTTAAAGTAATATGTCAAAATGAAATAGTAATTATTTTCGTTGTTTAGGGCTTATTAATTTATTCTAACCAGTCCCGAGCAATTTAGACATTAATTTTGGAGCCATCACCAGCAAGGGTTAGCAAGAAAAATGGGATTTCACATGTTGCACCATTTACTGAGAGGTTGAGCAAATTGGTTTGCAGTATTTTTGCATATTTGCATATGGCTGTGGAGACATTTTTCAGTGGAGCTTTGCCAGCTCAACTAGCAAGAAGGTGGACAGGTTTGTGTGTATCCAAGTACAAGTAATGGAAGTTCTTGCAATCCTTGCAAATGGTCCATGTCATAAACTCCTGAATCTGCAATCTATGTAATACACTTTGTCAAGTGTAACCATATTGATATTATTGATTTTGGCAATGGAGCAACGTTCTGGCAGGAATTGTGTAAGAGCAGAACAATGTTGGTGAAAGCATAGTTGCTTAAACAGAATTATTATATATGTGCAGTCATGTAAAACTTTTTCCACTATTGATCAATGCACTCTCTTTTATTTACACGCTTACTTACTTTCTCTTAAAGGGAAACATGCCTTACATCTAATGATTTATTCATTCGCACAACGAAAAATATCTGGATTGGAAATGAGGATGAAGTTTGCAACTGACTATTGAAATTTGAAGACACTTGTAGCCTCAGTAATTATTGTATATATACAACTTATTGCAAATCTTGAGGTTTATAACACCACTCAAATTTCGAATGCTTGATTGATTACTAATATTTGTTAATACTTTACTACTTTTATTACTCACATTTCAACCACTTGTTGCAAAATAAAACTTGTATATCCGCATTTTTCAATCAATATGTAAGTTATTGTTCTATTTTTGTTCTGTAATGTAGACACTTATTTTATTGTCCCAAATGAATAAATATTGAATTTTAAATTGCAGCATATAACCAGAATTTTAATTCGGGTACTTTTCTAGGACATACAAACTCTTTATTTTCTGAGTAGGAAGAAGAAGGAAAAATAAAAATTATGATTTTCTCTTTTTCATGTGTGAAAAATAAAGAATTTTAAGTTTTTTTTAATTACTTAAAAAATACTAGTAACATAAAATATTTAAATGTATTTATTTCATGTAACTATCTAGAGGATTTATTCCCATACAACTATTTCTTCAATATTTTTGTTGATACATTGAAGAGGTCTCCGCCATTTGTTACAATTTGTTCACCATACATATTGGAGTTTACCCATGTTCTTCTATTTGTTTTTTAGAAGAAATGACCATATTGTCATGTTAACCCTTTTTTTTAGAACGTTTATCTCTATGGATTGAAAATCCCCTCTATCCAGTTTACGACAGAAAAGTTTGTTTATTTCCAATTGTATCACATATGGCCTTATTCAAGGAAATGAATTGTATATTGAAATGTTACGAAGTTGTATTTTTTTGGAAGAAACCTTTTGTCCATTATGTGAAATCCATCTTATCAATAGATGTTAATTATTAATGTTGGCCATATTTGAAAAACTACTTAGGTACTTAATTCAGTTTATGGTACCTACCTACCATACGCATTATAGAATCTTCTTAACTAAATATCAAGATTTATGATACCTTTGAATATTCGATTGGCAATCATTTTTTTAAAAATCAACACCTTACCTAGACCTATATGTGGACCTCTTTCATTCACATTTGCCAATTATTTTTTTACCATCTTCATTTATTTATCTTCAACATTTTTTCATCCATATTCCAAAAAAGTCATCCACCTAAGTATTCATTTTTTGCACTCAAACCTAAAATTCTGAACCAAAGTTGTTTTCTATTTCCATCACCTCTTATTTTAGCTTTTGACAACACAAACCCTTTTTAATAGCCCCTTATAATTTTTAGCTTATGATTTTTAATTGCGATTTTGCGTTTTCCTTTCAATGTTATTGAAACCATCATTTAATTTTTGTAATGGATTAGTATAGAAACAAACAGTAATTGAATTTTGCAATGAATTGATCAAAGGCGGTATCAAATTGCTACATTGGGATTGCAATTTAACTTTAATGCATTGTTCTATCAATGTCTTTAAAGCATTGGATTGATTTCTATAGAATTCAAGTTGTTTCCTTCATAATGAATGTTCGTGTGTCTTATGAGTCTTGAGTCATCCGCTTAAGGTGACAATTTTCATGATGTTGTTTAATTGCAAGGAAGTTGAAGCTTCACCAAATTTTTCTTTGCATGCTTGGAGTAGGAATGTCGATAGCCAAAATGTTATTATTGTTTGTGCTTGGAAGTTTCAAAACCCTAATTTCCATTAAGGTTTTGAGTTTTGATATTTTCGTTGAAAGTTTTTAGAACCCAATTTATGTAGAATCCTTACCAAACCCTATTACATCCAAAACCATAGGAACTTGATTTGTTTGTAATTTATGTTTGTAATGAATAATAAACTCTTAATTAGTTTTGGAGTTTAATACTTTTCCTTACAAAGTCAAATGGCAAAAATGGAAACATTCAACTTGAATGAAGACTTGCATCAACATTATGATGATATTGCTAACTTGGAAATGGGGAACTTAATTGAACTTTTAGGGCAAATGGTTAGTTCAATTTGAACGATAAATAGATTAACACCAAATGCTTTTGAAAACATTGAAACTTTGAGTAGTTTTGATGCAAAAGTAGAGTTTGCACGAGAGGAATTAAAAGTTCAATTAACCCTGAATCAACAAGCATGGGTTTTTCACCACAATTTGTTGATAGGAATTTTGTTGTAATTACACATTTTTATCCTAGTTACTATAGGTAATTTGGGGTAAGTAAGTCTGGAACCAAATTCAATGTGATTGGGATTTCAAATTTTTGGTGTTCATGATAAGTGGGACGGTGTGTGATCAAAATTCAATTTTTTAGATTTTGAAGCAAACCGTAGCTTTGCTATGTTCTACTATTTTTTTGTGTTCTTGTTATGTAATGAATGTGCTAGTTAAGGTATATTTATGTTATGTGTTATGAGTATGGTGACAACGATAGTTATAGGCACCGACCTTGGAACGCACGACATTGTCTCTCCCTTGGCATTTTTTTGTGGTGGATGATGATAATAAACATGATCATGTTATGCCTCAAACCACGCATTGTGTTGTTTTTTCCATTATGTCTCTTAGACTTCTAATTTTGGCAATACCACTAAGAAACGAAAACGTTTGATTTCATACAACCAACAACATGGAACTATTTCTATGAAGAAATATATTTTGACTAAATATCTAGCCATTTGGCATAGGTGGAAAACTACCAATTTAGCTCTTGCTCCAGAGGAACAACAATGGGAAATATCTAAAGAAAAGTCTATAGTTGATTGTGGGGTGACTACAAAATCATTTTGGGTCAACAAAACATTACAAGGAAGTCGATGCACAACAATTAAGATTTTTAAGAACTTGTTATTTGTTGCCAAAGTTTATGTGCCTAGTTCTATTATGGAGAATCAATGGTTGAGATGCTTGGTCATGTGTCAAAATCCCGAAGTTGCCTTTTAAAACTAAAAGTGATTGGTTTTATTTGTCATCCTTTCATTGTTTTTAAAAATATGGAACGATGTGTGATTCTGGTTTTGGTTCTTTTTTATAATATTTTTTTTTTTGACTTGTGGATGTCTAGATTTGGAAATGATATGTTTGCCCTTTCAATGAATTCACAATGAATACCTTGACCTTCACAATTTTATAAATTCACCATGGGTAACTTGGCATTATGATAATGACTTTTTGAAACCACTAATACAATTGGAGTTTTACTGGCAACAAAAGTCAAGGGTCTCATGTCTTCTTGCAATTTGCTAGAAAAATTGATTACATGCATGAAGGATGAAAGTGGTAATTTATCCACCCATGCATGAACTTTTACTTTTATTGTCTTTTGGCACTTTTAGTTCCTTGGCAAGGTTCATGTTTTGCTTTGCTTTTAGTAAAACATGCCAATATGCTTGCAATGATACTAATGTTGTGTTAGTTTTCGTGAAGTGACGAAGGCCACATAATCTATGTTATAAAAAATAGTCACATGGATTAGAAAATGTGGCAAAGGACATAGTGAATTGCAGAAGGCATGTGTTGATGTTGGGCTTTCCCATCAAAAGCTAAAAACACCCATGAAGACCATGTTTGATAGTAAGGTGATTTTGTTCCAAAAAAACCTTGGAATATTAAAATGCCATAAATTTGTGTTATGGGAAGTAGGAAATTTAGAAGCTAAGAGTTAAAGGCCATGTGTTAGATGTACACACTTGGGTAATTTGTAAAATGGTTGTTAAACCAATGTATCTTCAATCAAACCTAAATATATTAACTACCTTCTAATGCCCTAAATGTTACATTGTCAATAAATGTGTCTTTGTAAAATGGGATAGAGCAATTTGATATTCCTTCCTTTAATTTTGTGAAGGGGGATTTTGAGTTTGAATTGAAGGCTTTATGCATCTATATGATGGTAGAAGTCATGGTACTCGTCACACCATTTCCAACATTTGCATTTACTTACAATGTTCCCAAGGCCCACAACATGCTTGTGTTGATGTTCAAATCTTTTAATGTTTTGAAAACATTTGTTGAAAGGGCCAAAGTTATATACATGGTTAAATATGATAACAATAGTTTGATGCCATTGTTGATGGTTAATTTTTAGTTTTAAAATCATGACATTGATGGTGGTATTGAACCAACAATAGTTGATGACAAAGATGAATCCATTTTGGGGGTAGTCACATCAAATGAAGTTACTTTGCAAGGGTTGGTGAAGGGCATATGTAAGTTACATTGGCTCACCTTTTGTATCCTTGTGGACTTTTTGTAGAATGTATTTTATTCAAATGCCACAAATGCATTTTAAAGTCATTAATTTGACAAAAATATTTATGGATTAAGATTGTCAACTTGAATAAGAATTGTTATTAAGGGGTGAAATTCAATAAACATACACCAATCATATGGTAATGGACTTTTAAAGTGGACATATGGACTATAAACAAGGTTCTGCATTAACATTCAAATGCATTTTTTGTTATGATTTCATTTTTATTTTGTTTATAAGGATTTAATATATGATACAAATAATTATGGACTTTTGAGTGACCAAATTTGGGTCTTACTTTCAAAACTCCCAATCTTGATCATTTTTTATTCAATTGATATTTTTTCCCCTTAACATGTATAATAAAAAGTTTTTTAGATGGGTAGCCTTTCATATGGGCTTTATTAATTGATTAATCATCACATAAGGCCCACAAAACATTGGTTTTTAACATTTTTTTCCATTCTAGGGTTAATTTTTCATTTATATGGACTTTTGGACTAGGATTCTTACCGATTTTGAGCCACCATAGCTTGCATCTACCCTGAAAAATGAATTGTCTTTATTTTGTCATTTATTTAATGAAGCCAAAAGATGTTATACTACCTTTGAGTTGGTGGAAGACCCATCTAGGAAACCCAATTTCCCAACATTTTTTTTGTGGATCAACAAGTTTTAAGATTCATGGGTCCCATATTGAAATCGATAATTTTTTTATAAATGTTGTTGGAGTGTTGACAAGTCTTCAACATTGTAGGCTAAAAGTTAACAACTTGAACAAACTTGTAATGATAATGAAGATTTGGTTGGTTGATGCACAAATAGATTGCTCATGAAATGGGCAATCCATTATTGAATTATTTATGGAAGAGGCACATATCTTTGGGAAAAAATGATACAATGTTGGATGCAATTGGTTATTTCAACATTGATCATGAATTGGCTTGATGATTATGGAGGTTGAGGATAATTATGTTCAAATTTTTAAGAACTTGATTGTTTTGATTAAGGTTTTACTTCTATCAATATAAGTGGTTAGATGTAATGGTCAACTCAACTATCTATTTATAAGGATGCATGGGACTATCTCCTATTTCAATTTTCAATTTATAGTTCTACTTTAATGTGGCATATCATTGTAAAAATGGGATAAAATTGTGAAAGCTTTGATGTTTGATCCATCCAACCCATCCACTTGAGAAGTATGCAATCACATTGTGTTTTTATTTTTCTTGATCAATGAACAAGGTATGTAATTGTCAATGTGTGAATGGCTACAAGGTTGTGCTTCCATGAAATATTATTTATATTAATCGGGATAAAAAATTGCATGATGAAAAAATTTCTTTTGTTATAAATAAATAAATAACAAAAAAATTGTTTGATAATTAGCCTAGGCATAGAACTTGCTTGGTTCTCAACAAAAAATTTGAAAACCCAACTCTTATGCATACCAAGTAGTTTTAGTGCAAAAAGAAAACAATATTGATACAATTATTGATTAATTACCCTAAATAGTTGATACTAGGTGTGTAAATTAAAAAATCAAACACATACATAATATTAAATACCATGTGCTTAATTTTTTTCAAAAAATTCAAATATCCAGCCTAATGGATATTGAAAAATATCAATATCCTCACATCATTAGTATTTACCATTTGGAAAAAAACTAGAAATATTTATTTTTCAAAATCTAAAAATTTACCATTTTCCTTTCTTATCTAAATCATATGGAATACACATTAAAAAAATCCCAAGGATTATTTTACTTTCCTAGGTTATACCTTCAATGTCAGAAACAAAACTATTATGGTTCAACCAAAATGTTAGAAGAATTATTCAAAACTAACATTATCAACCAAAAAAAATGTTTTATCATTTTGATTTTTTTTTTCATTGAATTATTAATTAGAAAAGGATTTTGTAATACCTTAGGGCACCCAATTGGTAAATTAACTTGGACTAGTTGGACTAATTTAATTCATGTGATTTAAGCATCCAATAACGTCACATATTTGTCACAATCAAAATACATTAATTTTTTTTTTATGAAGTCATATTGTGTTTTTAAAGTCCATTCCAACTTGCAAATACTTGACATTTAAAGAGATGGGGCCTAAATCTTATTTGTGTGAATGTAATCCTCATTGGAAAAATGCTTTCAAAGTTTCCAAAAATGATAAAACTTTTATCATTGGGGCAATGGAACAACCACAAAATTTTGGAAAATGTGTCATCTTTTAAATATTTTTGTCCTCTTGATGCCTCCTAGATTCTTTTGCATCATCACGAGCCTATTGTCTAATGATTAAAAATGCAAGGATGGTGACTTGGCTTGTGAAGCCTCTACTAGCCAAATTTATAATTGGCTCCCCATGTGCTTTAACCTCAAATGTAAATACTATAATTTAGGCATTGGCAATGCCCCTTGTGGCATGTCACATTCTTGCATAACAATTGTCAACCATGCCTATACATTGCATGCCACCACGTTTTGAATGCACTTAATTAAAAATTTATAACTTTAATAACTATTGTGTCACAACACATTATGGGTCTTTTGACCGGTCAAAGCAACAACTACTAACCCTTTCAACTACAACTATAACTATTTGGTCACAAAAATCACTATGTAGTTGCAAAGGCCATTGAGATGTCATTGTTTCATGACTACAGTTAGTATGACACTAGTGGGCTTTTTAAGATAGATATATTATAACTTTTGAAATTGCAATAATATGCTTTAAATAAATAATTTAAAAATCCATGACTTTTGTGACTATAATAACAACTTATAATCTCACACATGATGATGTGGCATTATGTGTAGTAAAACAATATTTGACTATTAATCAACATGATGACTCATACACTATTTTGGATAAAATGAAGCATTTATTGGTTGGTCATTGTGTTAGAAATGACGTCCAATCCCTCCCCTCAATGTAGCCCTTTGAATCATGATGTAAGTCCAAAAACTTTACCTTCATTATAACAAATCTTGTCCTTTGAACTAGACACAAAAATGACAATTGTTTTTTCCAACTATATTTATATCTATTTAGTCATAACAATGACTAAATAGTGACAAAATACATCAACATGCCACATGGCATCATGGTTTTGCAACAATAATCAATATGACAACTTGTTGGTTTTTTTGGTACATTATCATATTATTTTTCAATTTATGTTCATTAGTTAGTTAGTTGCAAGAACCATCCACCTTTACGACTAGTAAAGATTCAATCTCTCATGATGATGACATGACATGTTATATGCCAACGAGATGATGTGACTATTTGTCAACATCATGATTCATGTCATTGATTTAATGAATTAATTTCATTTATTAGCTAGTTAAAAATATTTTTGTCCTTTGCAATTGATAACAACTTGGTATTCTATGTGATGATGACATGGCATGCCATTTGGCAACAAGTTGTCACAAATTTTCATGACAATCCATGATTTTTGGTGAGACCATAACTTTTTGTGTCTTAAATTTATGGCAACAATATTTGTCATGGCATGTCATAATTTTTTGTGTGCCATGAAATTTTTAAGCTATGAATTCACATGCATGTGTGTGTGTGTGTACTAAACAATCTATTTTTAACTTGTAATTGTGACTAAAATATTTTGTTTTAAAAAAAGGTAACACATAACTCCTTGATTTTTTAACTACTTAGCACATTAGCTTAAGTTAACATACCTATTAAGTTAACCTATGTATGTAGGTTACTAAGTAAAAACCTACTTTGTAATGTAAGCTACCTTGTAAGTTACTTAACTATACATAAAAATTTACTACATATATTATGTTTAAATCTACCTAGAATAGGTTACCCTACTAATAAGTTAACTTAGGTAGGTTCACTTAGGTTCCTAACTTTAGGTTTTTGCCAAGTCAACCTAGGTAGCCTCATTCAAGATATCTTATCATGTTTGTAACCACTTCAAGTTTGTGCGACTAAATGAACTATGATATTACTAATTATGTATTAGGGCTACTTAGTAAGTAACCTTTAAATACTCAAATAGGTTGTACTTTCCTACTAAATTACGTAAGTATATGCCTAATTGATATCTAAGTAGGTGCCTAAAATACTTAATAAAAACCTAGGCTTCGTAAGAGATAGGTTAAGTACAATTGTATATAATAGGTAATAGTTATTTAACCATGTTTCTAGCCTAAGTAATTCTGTTTAGTCATGTTTAACTTAATTGATTTTGTTTAGCTTCATTTATGTTTTTTTAACCATATTTCACTTAAATATTTGTGAACTTAATTTAATTTCTTAATTAATTATTGGTGTTTAATTTAGAATACTTTAAATAATTATGTTTAGCCATGTTTAGCATAACTTAGTCTACATCTAACCTAGATTAAATTAGCCTTAGTTAGGTTTAGCCTAAATTAGCCTAGTACAATTTAAATCTAACTTATATTAGCCTAGCTTAGTTTAAGTGTAATATACAAATTGACTTAATATAGCCTAAAGGTCTAACCTAACTTGTACATAGTCTAGGTCTAGCCTAGATTAACCTAGCAAGCAATCTAGGTCCAATCTAATTTAGTCTAAGTTTAGTTTAGAACCTAAGTAGTTTAAGGAGCTAAATTCGGTTAATTTATTTTTTAGCTTAGGAATGTTTATGTTAACCTAAGCTAGGTTAATAAGTAGCATATAGGTTGACAAATTAGTTCATCTTAAATCAACCTGGGGAGGTCTAGGTTAGGTTGGTAGGTAGTAGGTAGGTTGACTTAAGTCAACCTAGGGTGGCCAAGGTTAATTCAAGGTTAAAAAATTTGAGATTTATAACTTGTATTAAATGTAATTAATATAAAAGAATGTGGTAGTGCAATGGATGAAGATTTGAAGTGCAAAGTGAAGGTGAAAGGTTCAAGTCATCATTTTTGTAACCTATGATACCTAGTAGGCCACTTGGTTTAGGTTAGGTAGCTAGTCTAGGCTTCTTGGGCTAAGGGTTCAACATTTTTTTTTAATCTAAGCCACCTAACATGACCTAGGTTAAGTTGACTAGGTTGCTTAACATAACTAGCCAGCCTAATTATGTTAAATTAGGTTGACTTTTAACTAGGCAAACTAGGTTAAATTCACTAGCTTAACTAAACTAGGTTGATTTTTGGCTAAACTAATTACATGGGCTAAACTAGGTTGATTTTTGGTCATGTGCAATGACTCATAATATGTGTTTATAAATTTTTGACACATGTCATCCATTCATCAAGGTGTATTTTGTAACAATTAGTTGAATAAAATGATGAAGTTGAGATGACATGCATTTTACAAATCAAATCAAGGTTAATGATGACGTGGAATTTCACTATTACAAAAATTTTAAAAATTAGTCATTAAAATGATTGGGCTTTGCAACTAAACGTCCTTTATGACTAAATGGGTGAAACAACATGAATTTAGCAACTTATTAGTCATTAGTCACAAATGTCCTTCCTAAATGGTATGTAATTGTAAAGGCCAATTGCAAAACCCAAGATGTGTTGTGTATCATTCCAACCACCTTGGATTGCACCTTGAAAAGCCATGGTGATATGACCTTGTCCCATCTGGTCATTAGGACCTCCCATTGCCCCCAATACCAAGTTGCACCACTGATGTGTTCAAGCATCACTTTCAAAATTCTTGTTCAACTTCAATCCCTTGGTTGAAACTAGCTCTAATACCAATATAATAATCTTATTTTTTTTCAAAGCACCAAAAAAAAAAAAAACAAAACAAAAAAAAAAAACAAAAAAAAAAAAAAAAAAAAAAAAAAAAAAGGCGGGTAGGTGATTGATGGAAGGCCTCCATCCCATCTTCATCACCCCTCCAATTTGAAAAAAGAAAAAGGAGAAAGAAAAAATAATAATTTGATAAATGATTAATAAAGGCCCTCCCACCTATTCTTGTCTCACCCTTCAAGAGTGCACCTTATATAAGGAATGACAAATTAAAAATAAAATGTCATATAGGCATTAATATTTATTGGGCTAGCTTTAAGGTTTCATTTGTTTTTATTTTCCTTGCATGCTTATGGTAGGTTAATGAACTTAATCATTTTAGTTTATAGTCAAAACCTTATCCATTAAACTCTTCTCTCCTAGCCTTGTGAATGAATCCTTATATGTTCCCTTAATGCCATTTACATAGCTAACAAAACAAGTTCACCTATCTTAGTATTTAGATTAATATTCAATTTCATTATATGCAACATCCATTTAACACATGGACACCCCATCAACCATTTTGATTATTTTACATCCATTTGTAAAAGGATGGATGTAAGGAAGGAATTGGGAACTACATTAAAAGTGTAATTTCTTAGGATTCTTTAATTATCATTTCTACAATTGGCACATGTAAACTCTAAACCTCATAAATGTTGGGAATTTTGACCAATGAGCAAGCAACACAATTTTATATAAATTTAATAAGAATATTTGTAGTATTGTGTTAACGTTGAATTGAACACGATTTGCCCATTGAAGTTGTACTATCTATGAGTGTGCAATACACATTGTGGCACTTTCATTCCAAGCCTTTAAAAGATGTTAGAAGTCAATAATTAATAATATTGATTTTTGGAATGTGA
>Ga0116228_10002754_pt1 | contig 15248 bp, 10 predicted proteins | sample S1TSphfallax_2_FD_89694 | JGI IMG/M metagenome (GOLD analysis project Ga0116228, IMG submission 89694) | Host-associated microbial communities from peat moss isolated from Minnesota, USA - S1T2_Fc - Sphagnum fallax MG | ecosystem: Host-associated > Plants > Peat moss > Unclassified | place...
AAAATTACATGTAATTTAATGTTTAATTAATTTTGATCATATTTTTAAATAAATATTAAACTATCACATAAAAAATGAATGAACATTACAATTTCACAATTTAACTATCATTACTTGATATGTCATAAACTAAATTTGATCTACATAAAAATCAAATATTACATGTATGAACATATACAAAATTAAATTACTACTTTATATTCAAGAGAATTTATTCAAAATTTATATGCATTACAAAAATCATGTCACACATAACTAGGGATGTTATTTGGTGAGCATGGGAGCATGAACACGAGCAAGTGAGCATGAGCAAGGGAGCATGAACATGAACAAGGGAACACGAACATGAGCAAGTGAACATGAGTAAGGGAGCAAAACCAAATCTTTTTTTGAATATCCTTCCAATGTGGACATGATATTTAAAGAATATTTTGTCACACCTAGGATATAATATATGGTGACATGGAAGAATATTCTTCCACGTAACACATATGAATAATATTTATGGATGAAAATTGGGATGAAAAATGACAATGGATGAACTTTTTCATGAACATTCACAACTAGTTTTATTTTGCAAAAAAATGAACAAAAAAAGGATACAATAAATTTATGTTGGTTTATTGTGACCAATCTCTCACATGAAATGTTCAAGTTATACTTGAACTAGTATTTCATATTCCAACTTTGTAGCATCCAAACCATATAAAATTTGACATTACATCAAATTCAAAGGCACATATACCTATTGATCCCCCAAAGGGTATGTGCCAATTCAAACAATACTTGTCCACCACAAAGAGGTATGCGACCATTAGGAATTGAAACAATATCAAATACACCATAACACTTTACCACTTTAAACTCTTTTTTATTTTCATTCGCTCTCTCAACCCCTTGGCAACTTGCATAATGAAATTGCATTAGTTTTCATTCTACTACTAATTTGCATGCAAAATACCTCAATTTTCATTATTCACCCATGTGCTTGTAATCATAAAACCTCTCTACTCCAATGGCAAAAAGAAAATTGTCGCCAACGGTCACACTAAACACTTTGGAATCTATGATTGAGTACATGTTAATTTCAAGCATATTAGAAAGAATTTGCGAGATGACAAAAAATCCCTTGGAATATCCAAGAGATAATACTAGGTTGGACCCCCTTAGGCATTTGTTCAAGATCCGAACATGGGGAACATAATGGAAGGGAGTAATTGACAAAACAATGGAATGGGTAGCATGGTGATGGGCAAATGCGAAGATTGACAAAGGGATTCTTTTTATAATGAAACAAAGTGTAAACATTTCCAAGGATGATATAGAGGACTACAATTTGACAATGTTTACACATGCAATGGATTTTTTCAAAAAAACATGTGAGTTTTAAAAAGCCAATTATAGAGCATTTTTTCATAAGCTTATTGAACGATTTGTCAACAAAAGACTAAACCCTAAAACTTGGGAATTTGCTATCCACAAAATTCATGAATCTTTGACGATGACTTTATGCAACTTTAGGTAAGTTTGGGTTCCACAAGAATTGAGGAACAAAGTCTTCAAACAACTAATTAATTGTTGAATGAGGCATGTATGACCCCAAAAAAAAAACGATGAGTAGGAAATTGAATGAAAAACTAAAATGATATTATTTACATTGAATCGTAGTTCAATAGATGTGTGAAGATGAACATTTGTTCAAAATATGAGATCACAAGACGAAATTTTGATTTATGTAAAATAAAAATAAAAATATGGTTGAGTTTGAATAATGTTGAACAAATTTGTAGTGACTATTGAATCAAACAATTAATAAAAATTTCATATCAAAGTAATAAATGATAATCAAAATCATATCCACGATGTTGTGGCTGATGAGACAAATGAAAAAGTATAGGAATAATAATCGCTTAAGGGCATGAACTAAACACATGGCATGAATAAGAACGCAAGCAAAAAAGATACAAAACCACATAAGGCTAGAGGGCCAATGAAATGATTACATGTTACACGCAACACACGTGACATGAGTAGGAAACATATATGTTTTGCCAATTATAACATTTTTGTGTAGTTAGTCCCATCCAAATGGTAAAAAAAAAGGTGGAAAATTTCCAATAGGCCATTGAATATAGTAATTTTATAGTGACCTTATAAAATTTTAGACTTTGGGAGGTGTTTACAATTTTGTAGCATTACACAAATAGAGTTTTAAATCTTTCAGTGAGCTTCCAAGTAACAATAAAATAAAACAAGTTTTAAGTAGAAATGTTCATTTTCACAATGTCATGATATCCATATACAAGGCACTTTTGTTGAACACTGAGGGATTTGGATGATTACCTTTCAATAGGTAGAAGAGAATTGAAGAGTATAGAGGTAGAGTTCCAGGCAAAGGTTAGGTATTAGGCATCTTATAACCACTTGCAAAACTACAAAATATATGGGACAATGATAAAAAAATGTTTTGCCCATATTTTTTGAATAGCTTACAACAACATCTTGGAGACAATCCATGGCCAACACACCTAATTAATCAAAACTATAAAATGCAGTTTCATAAGTAGTGATTACCTATTCGAATTTTAAGTTGAAAGGAGAATAAACAAATCACTCTTGTTACAAAATTGGTCGGGGAATGCTTTTGACATTGAAGACAATGAATAGGAAACACTAATATTTGCTTAGAAAAAAGAGTTGGTTTCCCTAGAATCAACCAACTACATTAGTAAAAGCTTAGAGGAAGAAAAGAGTTCACCACCACACATAGAAGATGTAATGACAGAATTAGAAGAGGAAACAAATAATATGCTCCCAACATTCCAAGGATATGCAACTTTGAACTTGAAAGACATGACCCCAACGCCTAAACCACAGTGGGTTCCAATGAATTGAACTCACCAATGGAACCTAATTTAAGTCAATATATTCAAAACAAAGTCTATAGATGCCTCTAAAACTAGCAACAATTGCAAACCCTAGCATGAAAAGTTAACAAGTCTTTGTAGATAGGGTTTTTCAAGGATATGATGCACAAAGAGATGTATGAAAAAAATGCTTTTTAAATTGATATGCATTTTTGAAATAAGAAAGCAGTATGTTTAATACGTTTGAAAAGAACATCAAGGGAGAAAATATGAGTAAAACATGCATAGGTTAATTCAAGTAGACGATATTATTGTTAAAGCACAAGCTTCACATTTTGAGATACTTGGCAAAAGTCCCAAATTTTGCATTTCATTTCCATTATAATGAAAAAGGATTTAAAATAATTGAGAGTCATGTACAAGGAACAATAAAGCATTGTGTACATGTGAATGACCTTCAATATGTTGCCACTCAAAATTAAAATGGATCAATAAAAGTCTAGACTATAGAAGTATATAATTCTTGGAAACAAATTCAATAAGTAAATTATAGCAGATGAACTACAAGCATTGAAAATCCATTGAGTAGTCAACAAATATCAATGATGGAAGTAAAAAACATAAACCATTGTTTTGGCATGAATCAACAGTGTCCCAATGGATTATGGATGTTGTGCATTGAACCTCAATTTTGGAGAAAATTAATTGTATTCCAAGAATGGGAAATTTGAATGAAGAATGTTAGATGATGGATCATGCACAATCAGAGGAGGAAAGGAAAAGAGACTCAAAAGTGAAATAAATTAATTAAATAGGGTAGAAATAAATATGGTACAAGGGATCAAGAGATATTTGGATGGAAAAACAAATTGAAGCAAAATATTAATTATAATAGTTGTCAAAAGATAAATAAAAGCATTGAAATTGAGCTCTCCACCCAACCATAGTATCACACAGAGGATTCAAGGACTTAGTGATCCACCCCCGAGCTCAACAAATAAAATCTACTTCATTTGATGGCTTCACCATCAACTAAAGATATAATAGAAGGATCATACTTAACATGTTTTTTAATGCTAGGTGGTGAGATCATAGAAGCCATAACCTAGGCTTCGGCCTTGACATATGATGACAATAAGAAGTTCCAAGATGGACTAAATTGTAAATCCTCTATGGGAAAAAAAAAAAAAAACCCATGGGAGCAAGCGATGGAAGCCCTCTATAAGAGTACAAGAGGTTATAGTTAGGAAAACTAGAGAGGAATCCACAAAAACAAATTTGAAAACAAAACGAAAAGGTATACTTACTCACAATCCAAGTTGCATTTAGACTGCTTTGGCGGTGGGGAGTCCTTGTCATCCAAATTATATAGCACAACACTTTCCCATAGGGTTGGGAACCTTAATAAACAACTGCAACACCTCCTTGAACACCTCCATGTCTGGCTAAAGAGCTAGAATATGATGTTGGAGGATTTAGCAAGCTTTGATGCTATTGCTTGCTAGGAGCATGAAAGTTAGAAACAAAAATGGGAAGGAAGGCAAGGAAAAAACCGAATGAAAGGAATCTAAGCGAACATGTAGAAGTAGACAAGTCGACAACCAAGGATCTCAATTGAGAGCAAACTTCTTTCAAGGCTTGAAAAATCATAAGATGAATTTCCTTGGCCACCTGAAACGACCTTCCATTCTTGGACTTATTCATGGAAGACGCATCAATATAATTGTAAAGGATGTCCTCATTTCAAACATTGACCCCCTTTTGTAATAAGTCTTCAAACGCAAGGGAGAACACAAAATAATTCAACTATGGACTCAATTCTCTGGGATCCCTCACTAATAGAATAACCTAGTTGAATAAAGTCTATAACATTTTGAAGGAGAGAACAATGAGAAGTGAACATGCAAAAATTTGGAGACTATAAAAGGGGGAAAAAACTAGATCAATACCTTCATGGAGGGGGTTTTTTGAGCTAGTAAATTTGAAGGCTATGTTTGGAAGAAGTTCAAACATTATTCCCTTTTGAAGTTGTTTGTAGCGGTGTTGATGCAAGCCTCTTTGCCATTTTCATTTGTTCTTCTGTGGTGTAGAAGGCATAAAGTGCCCAGTTGACGATTTGTCCTTTCGTTCTACTACCCAACCTTTCAAAAAAATGTCGGGGTAATCACTGTTGGGTGGCGGGTGTGCATGCACATCTTCATAAAACTTCTATAAGGATGCAAATTCACATGTAGAAAGCTAATCATTCTCCTTCACCTTCCAACCATTATGGTTCCTTTCACCAAACACACAAACCAATTCATCTTGAGAGATGACCTTGTTTGTAATATCCTTACAAGGATTTAAACCTATTACAACCAAATTTAGATTAATAGCAAAATCACTTAATGTCCAACTTGCACAACCAAAACTTTGATTTGCTCATTCAAGTTTTTACTTATGGCATTTTGAGATGGACTCAATTTCTCAATTGTTTCCATTGAGTGGAGTCAAGGTCTTTAGTTTCACAAACTTATTAGGCATTTACAATGAAGGAACTGTATCAAATATGTAGTTCATTGACAAGTAAAGAACATAATAATGAGGCTATTGAAATAAAGGGAATACAACTTTGCAACTACTCCAGGATCATGATAAAACCACAAGAATGTTTTTTAAAACACTTAATTAACCTTAAGTGGTACTGTGACTTGCAACATTGAACCAACCTTGAACACTATTTTAAAACACACCAATGCACATGGTACACCAAGCTTTAATATTATTAAATAACACACACAAATGCACATGTCATGGTAAAAAAAATTGGTGTTCACTATATTTCTTGATTCTTACAGACCATCCTTCAAATTTCCTTCCAACCAATAACTTAATTACATTAGGGAAGGAACCTGCCAAGCCTATAGACATATTTGTACCCTATTTTGAAATTTAAAATAAACCATGTCCCACCTCCTTTGCCCTTGTTTCAAAATTACTTTTTGTTTAAAAAAAAAAAATTGGTGCAAGGAACATAGTTGGTCTAATTTATCATGCTTGGACCCATATCTCATGCACTATTGTTGAACACCAAAGGATTTGGATGATTAGCTTTCAATAAAAATTTTAAATGCTGAAGAGTATAAATGCAAAGTTCCAAGTAGAGGTTGGGTATATTGGCCATCTTATAACCACTTGCAAGATTACAAAATATATGGGAAATGATATAAATGTTTTTCTTGCTTTTTTTGAACAACTTGTGACAACTTCCTAGACACAATCCATGGCCAACACATTTGACTAATAAAAATTATAGAATATGGTTTCATAAGCAACATGACTATCTATTTGGATTTCAAGCTGAAAGGAGAATAAACAAATCACTCTTACTATGAAATTGGGCAAAGAATGCTTCTAATGTTGAAGATGATGAATACGAAACACTAGTACTTGCTTACAACAAAAAGTTAGATTCCTTAATATCGACTAGCTGCATTACTAGAAGCCTAGAGGAAGAGGAGAGCTCCCCACCACACATAAAAGATGTAGTGACGAACTCAAAAAAGGAGATGGAGAATACTCTCCCACCATTCCAAGGATATGCAAAGACAAACTCGAAAGACATGACCTTGACGCCTACAACCATGATGGGTTCTAACAAATTGAACAACTCACCAATGGAACTTGGTTCAACTCAATATATCCAAAGTAGAGTCTATAAACACCTCTGAAATTGGCAATTACTAAAACCTTGGCAAGAGAAATTAGCAAATCTTTGTAGATAGGTTTTTTGAGGATATGATGCATGAAAAGATGTATCAAGAATATTTTTTTGAATTGTTATGCATTTTTGAAGTAAGAGAGTAATATGTTTGGTATGTTTGAAAAGAACATTGGGGGAGAAAATAACAATAAAAATGCATAGGTTAATTTAAGTAAACAACACTATTAGTTAAAAAACAAGATATTTGACAATAATGATATCCCAAATTTTGCATTTCATTTCCATTGTAATGAAAAAAGATTTAAAATAATTGAAATTCATGTACAATGAACAATAAGGCATTGCGTACATATGAATGACCTTCAATATGTTGCCATTCAAAATTAGATTGGATTGATAAAAGTCTATACTATAGAAATATATCACTCTTGGCAACAAATTCAACATGTAAAATACAATAGAAGAATTACAAGCATTGAAAATCCATTGAGTAGTCAACAAATATCAATGAAGGAAGTAAAAAACAAAAACCATCGTTTTGGCATGAATCAAAAGTGTCACAATGGATTATGCATTTTGTGCATTGAACCTCAATTTTGGAAAAAATTAATTGTTTTCCAAGAATGGAGAAATTTGAATGAAGAATGTTAGATAATGGATCATGCACAATCAGAGGAAAAAAGGAGAAGAGAATCCAAAACGAGGTAAATCAAATAAATACGGTACAAGGGATTGGGAAGTCTTTAGATGGAAAAACAATCTGAAGCAAAATTCTAATTACAATAGTTGCCAAAAGAGAAATAAAAGAAATGAAATTGAACTTTGCACCCAACCATAGGATCATAGAAGGTTGAAACCCAATTGAAACCTAGTAGAAGTTAATCAAAACATAGTTGAAATATAGTCAAAATTTAACCAAAATTAAAAACTCAAATTCAAACAAAATAAAACTTTTTACTACATTCATTTTAGAAAAAGATTTTGAAGTGCTCAAGTTATAATGTAATAAGATTCAAGGACTTAATGATCCACCCTTGAACTCAACAAATATGATCTACCTCACTCGATGGCCTCTTCATCAACTAAAGATCTAACAGAAGGATCATACCTAACATGCTTTTTAATGCTAGGTGGTGAGATCATGGAAGCCATGACCTGGGCTTCAACCTCGACATATGAAGGCAACATGAAGTTCCTAGATGGACTAAACTGTAAATATTATGTTAGGGAAAAACTAGGATGCATGGGAGAAAGTGATGGAAGCCATCTACAAGAATATAAAAAATGACAATTAGGAAAAATAGAAAGGAATCCACAACAAGAAATTTGGAAAAAATGAAAAGATAGATTCATTCACAATCCAAGTTCCATCTAGATTGCTTTGGCAGTGGGGAATCCTCATCATCCATTTGTATAGTGTGGCATTTTCCCACAAGGTTGGGAACCTCAAGAAGCGGTTGTAGCACCTCCTTGAACACCTCCATGTTCGACTTAAGAGCTAGAATATGACGTTGGAGGATTTGGCAAGATTTGATGCTATTACCTGCTTGGAGCATGAAAGTTGAAAACAAAAATGGGAATGAAGGCAAGGAAAGAACTAAATGAAAGGAATTTGAACGAACCTGTAAAGGTAGACAAGTCCACAAGCAAGGATCTTGATTGGGAGCATGCTTCTATCAAGGCTTGAAGAGTCACAAGATGAATCTCCTTGGCCACTTGAAATGGCCTTCCATTTTTGGACTTACTCATGGAAGACACATCAATATAATTGTAAAGGACATCTTCATTTTGATCATTGACCCCTTTTGCAAGTCTTCAGATGTAAGGGAGAACACAAAAGAGCTCAAATGCAGACTCAACTTGCTAGGATCCTTCACTAGTAAAGTAACATGGCTCAACAAGGTTTGTAACATTCTAAAGGAGTGAACAATGAGAAGGGGACATGTAAAAATTAGAAACTAGCAAAGGGGAAAAAAACTAGATCAATACCTTCATGGAGGGGTACTTTGAGCTAGTAAGTGGTAGAGAGCTAATAATTGCCCACTTCATTCGAATTTGGAAACTATAGTTTTCCAGATATGATCTTATATCCTTTAGAACGTGAAGATTGTCAAGGTGGAAAAGCAAGACTGCCCCATCACTTGCTAGGAACTTGTGTGCAAAGTCAAAGATGGAGACCACATAATCTTCAACTTACATGTTCTAAACATGAATATCTATTAGGGAAACTAATACAAAAGGCATGAAAAGGTCCCTTGGAACATCAACAAGGACAAGGCTCACCTTGCCCTCAGGAGTTGCTTGCGAACAGGGAGAGGATGAAATTAGAAAACTAGTAATCAATTACAAGAAAGGAAGGATAAAAAATGCATTGAAAAGGGAACAAATTGGTGAATAACTTATGAAATTCTAATGAATTCTTCAAGCCGCTTCCCAATCTTTTGCCTCTGTGAGGCGATGGTTAGCCATGAGAATGGAAAGGTAGTGCAACGCCATCCAGTCGACCTATTGGACAAAACTACATTAGGATTCAACTGGGTGGGGGTGTAATGTGGAGGAGAAGGAACTACCACCTTTAAAGAACCTCAAGGAGGAGTGATTTACATAGATGGAATACTCCCATGTAAAGGAACCTTGACATACTCCCTTGTTGTGTCCAAAGTATGTTTAATCTCTTTAACCTACTCCTTCCACTTCCTCCTACCTCTCTTCTTGGACGCCTTAACTATAGCAATTAAGGATGCCTAAAGCCCAAACTGGAACCCATGATCAATTCTCTTGCGAAGGGGATTTTTGATAATGGAATGTAGTCCTTTAGGTAGTCAAGGTACCAACCATAGTCCAAGAGGTGTGAAGATGACCAAACCTTGAAAAGGTTTTTGTAGAACATAGAGATATCCGCCTTGGGATCACACCAAATCTCGAGGAAGTGTGGCAATTGGTCAATCAATCCAACCTGGATGAGAATGTGATAGAAGTACTTGCCTTGTAAATGGATTATATAAAATAGTACGAAGTAGGAGGATGAAGGTTGGAGATTATACTATGAATGTAAAAATCAAGCCACTAATGTGGAACTTTGGGCACCAAAAGTTGGACCAATATCCATGTTTTACAAAATGAAGCCCAAAACGACACAAGGAGGAAGCATGTCATGTTTACATCTAGAACATTCTTTTGAAAGCCTCCTTTCCCCCAATTTGTTGTTCCCAACTTTTGTTTTTTCAAATTCCATCATGAGTCTTGAATTCTAAAAAGAATCGAGACTCCCAAATGGATTACCTCCACCCCTTGATATAGGAGGCAAGCAAGACAACTCCAAGGACTATCTAACAGTTTATTCTAGGGCAAGGATCGTGGAATCATAGAGCTTGACAGTTTCCACCTCCAATTGCATGAGACAAGGAATAATTATCAAAGTCAAAACAATTAAGAATAATAAAAAATATCAAAAGACTAAATTGAATTAGGATGTTCACATGATGCCAAAATGTGGCCTTGTGGAGCCATTTATCAAATTTAGCATCAAAGAAATTGAACATAAGAAATTTTTTGGCCTCTTGAAGAATGTTTGACTCATTTCACTGCTTAAGTTAAATAATCTTCCACTCATGAGATACAAACACATAAACTAACATCTATAACTTCTTTGTGAACATCTCTGATTTGGAGTTCATGTCGTAATGAACTTGGATTTCCTTGAGGAAATCTATGCAAAGGGTAGGATTGTAAATAGGAAGGTGCTTGCAAAAAACAAAGTAGTGGTCCTTCCTAACTTCTTCCATTGCCTTATCCATTTGCTCCTTAAGCTTGACAGGGGAGCAATTAGCCTCTGGAGGGAACTCCTCATAGTACATTTTCACAACATCTTCAATAATTGAAATTTCACGCTACGAAAAAACAAATGAAAGGTTGAGCCATGTGAAAAATGTGACCAAGTAAGAACCAAAAGGTGAAATATAGAAAGAATTTGTTTTGGCTCACCTTGTACATGTACTCAAAGAACGCCTCAAAAGTAAAATAATGCTAAGTTTTCAAAAATTTGTATTGGCATCTCGTATACACATCTATAGGCAGAACTTTCTTAAATTGCTCCAAAGGTATGATACCAATGGACTTTATTTGGAGAAATTTATGGATGAAGTTGGGTCGATGAGGCTAGGTCGAACATGATCTAGCCCCATAGACCTTCCCACATAAATAAACAATCATAGTTGAAAACATCAAACATTTTAGTGCCACATAATAAAATGCAAGTCTTCAAATCAATGATAAGAGTACATGAATTACTTGTTCATATCTATCATGGTTGTGAAAAGTTCAACTAGCCCATGAGAGGTGTCCATCAAGATGGAGTCCACAAATATATGCCATGAGGCATCATCACCATGGACACGATGAATATATGGCATGTAGGCTTGCAAGCCTATGGTTGCCATCCCACGCAAAGAAAATACACTTAGAGAGACATTTCAAATCAAGGTTTAAGGAGAAAATCATCAAACCTCTAGTTTTCTAAATGTTAGTGGCAATTCCAATCAGCTTCATGATCATCAACAAATTCTTCCTTTCCTTTATAATTCAATGGCAACGCATAAAAGACCTTGTCACCTTCACGGTATCCAAAGTGGAAGGCTTGCTCCATTTTTAGAACATCAATTTTGAGGGTAGGGCGAACTACATGCATCAATATCATCTCGTAAAAAAGGATGTTCATCTTGGCCTTGCACTTGGGAAGCATTTTATTCTTCTCCAAAATCGCTATGGTGTTGATCTTGTTCATTTAGACAATTTGAATTGTCCTATCAAAAGACAAGTTGTCCATTGACTCCATAGCTTTAAAAACCTAGAATGCCTTGATTTTTAAGAAGAATGTGTTGAAAAAAATACATCAAATTAACAAGACATACCTAAAGGTTAAAACATACCTATTTAGCATCCATAATTTCAAGTTGTGCTCCTTGAGATCCTTGTAAAAGTGTATGCAAAATGATTTAGACAACATTGTAGAGGTGAAAGTCTAGTTACTCACGACCATCAGCATCAATAAAATAAAAAAATAAAAGTTCAATCTCAACTGCTCTTCATAAAATCTTAAATTAAAGAAAAAACAAAAAAACCTTGGCTACAAAGAATTTGGGTCCTTCATGGCACCCAACCCAACTCTCAATGCCGATGGTCATGAAAAACCCAAGTTTTTCACAGCCAACAAGGTCGAGTTCAAGTTTGGTCAAATTCAAGCTCCATTGCCTTTTTCTTTTCCCCTTCAAATTTCTCCTTCGAGAATCCAAATTGCAATTTGAATTTTCACAAAAAAAAGGCCAAACTTGAACTTGACCTTAATGGATGTGTGTAATCAAGTTCAAGCTTGACCGCTCTTCTTGCAAATGAACCAAAAAAGAAGAAAAAAAAAGGTTCTTCACAGTGCTTGGCCCCAATTCTTAGCATTAATGCTCGTGAAGAACCTGAGTTCTTCATGACCAAGAAGGCCCAGCTTGAGTTTGGCTACACATTCTTCTGCAGTCAAGCTTGAGCTCGACCTTTTTTTTGTGAAAATCTAAGCTACAATTTGAATTCCCATGGCAACAACTTGAAGAAACCCCCCCCCAAAAAAAGGTGACCAAATTTAAGTTTAATTGCATGTTTTTGTGTGTGGTTGAGCTCAGGCTCGGCCACTCTTCTTGTAACCAAACCAATAAAAAAGGAAAAAAAAGGTGCCATGAAGAACTTGGGTTTTTCATGATGCCCAACCTTAATTTTCAACGCCAATAGTTAGTGTTGATGGCCATGAAAAACTCAATGTGCGATTGAGCTTGGGCTCAATGTTTTTTTCTGTAAGAATTTGAGTTATAGCTTGGATTCCTATGGGAGGAGCTCAAGGAAAACAAAAAAAAGGAAAAAAAAAAAGGTGGCCGAGCTTGAGCTTAATTGCAAGTTTTTATGTGTGGCTAAGTTCAAGTTTGACTTCTTTTTTTGCAACCAGACTGAAAAAACCCGAGCTTGAGCTTGAATGTTTTTTTGCCATAATTTTAAGATAAAAATGAAACTAAGAAAAACAAGATGAAGAGAAAAAGACATACCTTGAGGTTGGACACTTTTTCAATTGACTTCAACACTCTCGAGCTTCCTTCGATCTCCTTTTCCTCCTTCACAAAACAATGCAAAAGGAAGTCACTCTTTATGTGTCTCTCCTTATATACAATATTTCTTTACAAGTATGCTTCAAATGAAAACCTTAAAACCCTCCTTTTTTATCAAGTTGTTGACATTTGAGAACTATGTGTTTTCTCTTCAACTTCTTCTGGAACTTTTTGCTTCGATTCCCTGTTGAATAAAACATTATGACTTGTCAAAATCTAAAGTTCATTTTCAAAATTAGAATATCTTCTATAAAATATTTAATTTTGCATTCACATACAAGCTTTATATGTGTTCATGCTCTTCTATTTCTTGGGAGAAATCTATTTGCCTTCTTCCCTCATACTCTTCAATTTCTTTCAAAAAGATAAACTTGAAAGAATTAGAATATATAATATTACACATATGTTTCTAACAACAATCAAATATGAAATTACATGGGTCCCTCACCTGCTACCTTTGAATCCTAAGAACAACTCTTCGCATCTTCTTTGGTGCCATTTTGGTTTTGCGCCTAATTGGTGTCCAATTGTGTCCATGGTGACATCTTTGCTTCCTTGGACCTCCCTCTTTGGATTCAATATTCTTCTACATCTTTCAAAAAAAAATTCCTTTCATTATGTAGCATATATATATCTATAAAATTATTTGGAATTTGAAACTATTTTTCTAGAAGCTTATGTTTATTATTATGCATTTTCTTTGAAATGGCCCATTGTCAAAACTTCAGTAACCATTTCATCCTTTATCAACCTCCACCAAACAAACAAAAATATGTGATATTTCAATGATAATTACATATGCACTTAACATTGGATTTTTTTTTTCATTTTGTGATAATTTATGTTTAATTTACTTTCCCTTAAATTGTGTAATTATTTTTTTTTCGCAATAAATTATGCATTCTCTCGCTCTAATCCTTTACTTTAATGTTTGTCAAATCATTATTCATGACCCAAAGAGTGAGCGTCAAACAAGTCATAGTCCATAAGGCTTTATGATTTAGGGTTTGGATTTTTTAATTGGGAATTTTCAAATTTAATCTTGAGACCTCATCGACAATACAACATACCTTTCATTTATTGTGTTATGGCAAGGTGTTTCATCCAAAGTTTTACCTCTAGATTCTCTACACTATATTTGATTGATGGATGTTATCCCACATGGAGTTGCTTCATTTTTGCACATTGTGTGCTTAAAAACGAAAGAACTACTCTACCAAATTCACTTTTAGTTATTTGGAATCATGTTGATGGTCCCTTGTTTGTTATTGTCTTAAAATCATATCCTTTATAATGTGTCTATCACATTCTAGATTGCCACCCACCCTTTAATTTTCCACGTTGCAATTTGACGTACTGTGCTAAGGATTGGGGAACAACTATCAAACAACCAATTAGTAGTTCTTTTCCTATAGACCTCAACAACCCACATTATTTGATCCACAATTATATGACAAATCCCTAGTAGGTTTTTTCAAGATCCATCTACACTACGTCAATCTTTGTTGACGAGGTTTTGCATGGCTTAACTCATATACTATTTACCTTTTGTTCAAATGCTCTTGTCCACCTATTTTTCCATTGCAATCAAAGACGATTGATCTTTTTCGTGTTTAATGGTTTGTTTCCACATTTTTGTGCTAGCAAAATATTCATTTTTTTCCTTATGGCCTACCGAGATCAAATCCATGCCATTATGGTTTCCCAAATCTCAATAAATTATAATATTAGTCTTACCACATTAATCTTACCGCATATGCTTATACTTTTCAAATATTTTTGATAAGGCTATTGAAATTATTCGTTTATCTTTCATTGTTCTTAATACCCACATATACACATTTTCCAACTTTCATAATGTGTAACACATGCCATGAAAATGATAACCCTCCCTAGTTTAATTTTTGAAAGCTAATGTTGTCATCAGATAGACCCACCCAAGAAGTTCTTATTTTCATTTTTGTCTCTATGGTTTAATATCTCATTTTGGTCTATTCCATTTCACATTCATCATTGCTTGTTGCATCCTTTGAACCATTCGGGTTTGTGTGTTGCGTTTGAATTGTATTCTATTGTTTACGATCTTGTTCTTTTATTTCACTTTCAATTTTCTTGGTTCAGTTTATTGTGCTCTTGGAAATATGGCGATATTTCATGCTATTGGCCACTTGAACCTCACCATCATGGTGGATGAATAAGTGGTGACTTCTGTTTTTGAACATTATTTGTGTGCTATGTTTGTTTTTTAGCCAGGTTTTTTACATATATCCAAGGATGTTTTGTTTAACTCTAATAACTTGGTCCTGAATTTGATGTACCAAATTCCTACCACCTCCTCTCAATGCCCCCAATGGCTTGTTGACTATGGCTTGTTGACTAAGAATCATAGAAGTTGACTTGTGATTGCTCAAAGCCTGCACTAGCTATGGCTTTTGGAATGGCCAGTGCTGGTGACATTGTGAAAAGTTCTGGTGCCTGTAGAAATTCACACATAACCTGTGAGTAGCAGTAACTACCTGTCATGGCTCCCGACTCACT
>Ga0116228_10002755_pt1 | contig 15247 bp, 7 predicted proteins | sample S1TSphfallax_2_FD_89694 | JGI IMG/M metagenome (GOLD analysis project Ga0116228, IMG submission 89694) | Host-associated microbial communities from peat moss isolated from Minnesota, USA - S1T2_Fc - Sphagnum fallax MG | ecosystem: Host-associated > Plants > Peat moss > Unclassified | place: USA...
GCAAAGTTACAATTTCAAGACTAATAGTCTCATTGTGACAAATAATACATCACATCATTTGGTTTTGAATAAGATCAACATATTTGTTGTTCATTTGTAAAAGGCCCATAATTTGGAAGAATTGTGATAGTGAGGTTTCTTCACATTCGTCAAATGCACCTTAAAACCCCATTGTTATTTACACGCCATGTCTTTGGCTTCAAAATTAGTACTACTACTAAATGTTATAATAACTTGTGGGGAAGCTTATGTAGATAAGAATTAAAACCTTGCAAATCAACCAAACTATTTGGAAAATTTGTCAAATTTATTAATGCAATCTATGAAGGAAAGGTTGAAGCGAATAAACAACAAAGGATACACTTCAAAAACTATTAGGAAGCTTGAAACAACAAATTATGTAGTTAATAAAATCCTTAACAATGAATGAAAGAATGAATGTGTAGTTGCATAACATGCATGAATTACACCATTTGGCAAAGCTTTTGACAATTTCAATAGACTTAGCACCTTGAAAATTCCAACAACCTTGCATGAAATTTTTTTTGATGAAACTTTTGACAATTGTGGTCCCAATAGATAGAATATCGAAAAAACAAAAGCTTTCAGCAAATTTTTTGACAATCTTAAGTTGAACTAAATAGTGAAGTCAACAACCTTGAATGCAAGATTCAATTTTGGTGAAGGTTTTGATAATCATGACCAATAGATAGAACACCAAAAAAAGAAAAAAATTTACCAAAACTTTCAATAACCTTAATAAATAGACATAACAACTTGAAAGCAAAAGCTTTCAACAGGTTGATTGGGGATATTCACAATTGGGGTACCAAAAAGGACGGTCTAATGAAAAATGGACTATAAAGGACCATTTTGAATTTTTATTACATAATCTATAACTTCATGACTAAAATGGATTAGTGTATGGCTATAATTAAAATGATGTCATGTTAATCTAATAAAAAATCTAAGAATAGATTGGATATAATATAAATATATTTTTGAGTCCTTTTAAATAATTTGAATCCTTGTTTGAACTACATTTTCATTTTAAAGGAATGTATTAAATAGTGTAATTGACTTCAATTTTCTTTCATGGATAAATAATGCATACATCTATGTTTGACAATGTTCATATAATGCATTTGATTAAATATTATATGGTACAAGAGTTTCAAAAGTTATAAAATCCATTCTGAGAGGGCATCAAGGAAAATGATTTTTTTTTTTTTTTCATTTGGTTGATTTTTTGTATTCACTAGACTTAGACTTAATGGCTTTAAGTGTCAACAACATGTGCAAAAGATAATCATGCAACATGTCAAGTTATTTATAAAATTTGATGTATTCATTTTTTGCATTTCTGATTTTTTACCAAAATATTGATGCATAATTACATTAGTATGTGAAAAATCACCACCATCATGAAAATTACTATTATTCAAATTATTCAATATTTTGCACTTAAATTTATTCCATGTAGATTTTGTATTTAGGAGATAGCAAAAACAAAGTCCTTGAATCCTTTGTTCAAAAAATAGTAACCCAACTGTTAATGTCCCCAATTGCAAGCTTGAAATGATAAATCATGAACCAATGTTGATATGCTTAAAAGAAGAAACCAATGTGCATAAAATCAACACATCACACAAAGGGCAAAAAATGAAAAACATTACACCAACAATTTACATTCTTCAGTTGTAAATTTATTTACCATTTCCATAGCCTCTACCAATCTGCTCTCAGTCTCCTTTCACTGCCAACTTGAATTGTTGAAACTTTACTTCGTTGATGTGACAAGTGACAACAGTAACCACTAACCACTAAGCACACAACACTCAAAAGAAAAGATAAAAGGCTACAAGTTACAACCTCTAACCATCTCAAGATTGCAAACTTTCAGGAGTATCTCAATTCTTATTTCCTACATCCTAAACCCATAACTCCAGGTATGAAAAAGGGTATTCAACCTGATTCTTTGTCAAATACCCTCGTGCACTATTTGCAGCTGGACGGAGGCGATGGCAGTTATTGACAATCGGACTTTGCCAGGGGTGGGGGCAGGGCCGGGTCTACTGAAAATGGAAAACCGCAGGTAGGAGGCGAGTCTCAGGTCTTTAAAAATGTGAGCTCCGACTACTACTATATGTACCTGTATACCCGTTCAAAGACCAGGCGGGTATTTGGTGCCAGGACTCATACCCGCCCCCACACTGGTTCACACACAACTATTAAGTGAATGAGAAAAGTGTGGCGGCCAAGGTGGGGGTGCCTGCAGGCTCTATTGAGCAAATTTATGAATAGTTAACCATTGACTTTGAAGATTAAAATGACACACTTATAGGATCAATTTGTCGGTGGCATGATTCTGTGACATTCCAACTTAACTCCTAAAACAGACTTTTGAGGCCCAAGTCTGAAGTGGGGGTGGGGAGGGCGTGCGAGATGAGTAAACAGACGGAGTCGCCTTTGAACGCTTGCACGTGCTCCTGAGTCAAGTTGTTTGGACTCTTGTGAGGGCCCCCAATAGTGTTCCACACGGCAGTTAGACCCCTTAACTCTACTTTAACCAACAATAAAATACGGGAAAGTGGCGGACAATATCCTTAGCAAGCTTATAGAACACTGCAAGCAAACCCAAATTTCAAAGGATTCACCCATTCCTGTAGTTCCGTCGTGGCCAGAATCATGCTGAAAACGACAAAACACAAGGAAAAGAACAAAGGGGGACCAAATCTCCAACTAGTGTTTAATAGTCCAAAATACACCGATCATGGCTGACGGTGCCGAGGAGCGTGTCTCACGAGTAATCTTGATCTACTATTAAATTGTGAGGCTGCTTGATTTCTAAGTTTAAATAATTATACTTTTTAAACTTAGGAGGCAGTTTGACAATTTGTCGGATCAGGATCTGTCGGACTTATGTCCATGGCCAAATCCCAAAAGATTGTAGAAAAGGTCGCCACTAGTTAGGCAGCTACTTTCTGATCTTCTGCCTAATTTCTAAGCCTACACTGGATCTGCACTAAGTTTGTCAAACACTTGGATGGAGACCTCGATCCTAGTAACAAGTGGCTGATCAGTTCAGTGTATATCCTTGTTCAGTACCTCTTCAGTAGTGGACCAATGGATCTTGCTTCGCAAAACTCGTACGACTTGACATTGCCATACTCAAACGATCTCCTGCCAGTTGCATTCTCAAACTTGGAGCCATGAACACTCATGATACAGCGTACGAGCATGCAAGATGGAGAACTGCTTTAGTTGAAGAAACGCAACGATTTTTAGACTTTTAGTCCGAGTAAAGGTCATAGAATATTAATCCAGACAGATTAACCCAGCAATTATTGGCCTAAAATTCACAATTCCATTCTATCTCCATGAATATGCACGATATAAACGTCCAAAATAAGCAAGGGACCATGATATGCAGCTTTACCTGCCCACTCAGATTAGTCGAAGGAATCAGTCAACATACTTTGATCAATCTTAAGAGGTAAGTAGCTAAGGTTTCAGGAATGAATTGCTTGTCTCAGCTGAGTTGGGAGACATCTGATACTTGTACTGGATCCTACCAATCAAGGCTCGGTTAGTGTTGAAATTCCTTTCACAAGTGCGCATACATGTTTACAGGTGGACATTAGATATCGCTACCAATCGAAATTGTTTCAACTGCTGAAAATTTCTGCAGCGGCGCCCTCAAAAAATTTCCATTTTGTACTTCAGATGATATTCAATTTAAAAAGACAAAGATCGAGCAGCAAGTAAAAGCTCCGCATTCGCTGTTATTAGATCTGCAACTGAGTGTTCATTCCCAGCTGGTCCTCTACGTGAGGAAGCTACGCCTGTAAGCAACAGATATCCCTGGCATTTACTAATCCCAGCGTCAAGAACGAGAGCCCTGTGACTAGTACTGGAGCTCAAGTCAGAAAACTGAAACCGAGAGCTCTGTCAATTTTCACGTCTACAAAGCTGATCACTTCTGGAATCAGCCCGTAATCAGATCTGTAACAGATCTAAACTTAGCAAGGCCAATTCCCATACATACTAGTAGCTGCCAGCTGAGGTAAGTGTTTCGAGAACCCTGCCAGCGTTGGACAATTGCCACTGATCCATCAACTAGCTTGACATTGTTGTAGGTTCAAAACAAGACAATTTTCAAGTTGTCCGGAAAAAGAAAAACTATCCCTGATAAAAGAGATCTAGAGCGAGAGGCTACAGCTTACTATTCCAAACTTTGACCTTATAAGATCAAACAAGTACTACTGTTCCGAGAGTTCTAAAACAATATATTCTAAACCTGCAGATGAAATCTTTTTCCGGGGGACCGTGTCAGACTTTGGCAGTGCCGGGAAAAATCCCCAAGTTTGACATACCACTTGACTGCAATCAGGGATGAACTTGAGTGCTAGGCTGGTGTTGCTACACCTCACAACACCTCATCAAATTGATCCTGAGCTCTTACTTATTAAAGAAGATATAGAGCTATCCGGATCCTCCTTGACCAACATAAGCAGCTGTAGCCAAGATTCCAGACAAGAACCAGATATCTAAAGTTTTATACTAAGTAGATTCATAATACAATATGTACACCAAAATGACCAGAAAGCTACCAACTTTGAAACTAGGAAAAGTAACAAATAGGTCTATATCACTAGCATTACTTGACACAAAATCTTATATTGAACTTTCTTAGCATTGACCAACACAATCTCTACTATTGAAAATACACCTTGGATTATAATGCCACACTTGACTTGATTTCATTATGAGCTCTTCCAAAACCATTGAAGTACATGGAACCATTGTACTACTTTCAATCGACACCTGCGACATGCTGCAAAAGTATGCAATACTGATTTTTTTTATCATATGATACTTATACATAATTACAATCTCAAACATCTCAAGAAAAGAATTAAGGCCAATGACTAGTATTATTTTTGTTTTGGTGAATTTCCTCATTATTTCGACCTGATTTTGACTCATGTGTACAAAGGGGTTTTGTGAAAACAATGGCCCCAATTTGCCAGATTTTCACAACAATTTCCAATAGTTAGCCAAAATATAAAAAGATTCTTAAGATTTTCTACTTTCACATCCAGTCTAGATAGCCAAATTTGGCCAAATCTTCATGTGGATGATTACCGGTTTGGCTACATCACAAAATTGAAGAAAACCCTTGCCAATAACGCCATCTGAACAGGATTGTACGAAGACATTTTATTGAAAACATGAGAGCAACATGTCCCAATCGTGAGGAAGAAGAAACTCACGTTCCCTCGAATATAACAAAAGAAACAAAACCATAAACTTTCACAAAAAGTTACTTGATTGTAATTTGGAGCTCCTATGCATGACGTTAGCAACGCATGCATGGAATTGACTATATAAGGTACCATTGATTTCATCAACTCTTGGTAGTGGGTGCCAGACCGCAACAGAAAGATTAGCAAACATAAATTTCAAATTCATGCCATGTAAGAAATTTGATAGCAATTGGAAAACTTAGATATATTTCAGTCAAATTGCCATCAATATATTAGGAGCCAACAACATTATTAAATCCAAGGATTACAAGGTCTTTTTGTTTCAAACTAATTTTTTCATAATATAGAAATTTCAATGAATTAATTTTTTTTCAAGTATGTTTATTCAATGCTGGGGTGAAAGCACATTGTGGATGAGGGGACAACTTGGGCAATATCATGTTATGTCCATAAAGTATACACTTGCAAATATTTTACATTTTAAAATTTTGGATTTCATTTTTGGTCTTTAGGCTTGATATTTCGATTTTCACAAAGTTAATATTATTTTAAGAAATAAATAAATCTTAAATTTTAATTCAAGGAATAATTTGGGATATTTATGGGTCTCAATCTGCTTGAGTGTACAATTTTTTATATGGTATAAAAATATATATAATGTAAGTTCAAATATCACATTGGAATCCTAATAGGGTATACAATGATTGAATATCATGATTCAAGTGAATTTTAACTTATAATACCTATCTCATTACAATTATATCCAATGGATTGTTATATGTTTACAATTAGAATGATGTCATGTAAAAAAAATAAAAACGCTTGAAATTATATTAAATAATATTATACAAATGGTTTTTGGAGTTTGATGATAGATCTATCATTTGTTTTAATGGAAATTTTTTTTATCACTATATTATTTTTACATTTATGTTTAACAATGTTCAGTGAATATATTTGACTAAATTATAAACCAAATGAGAATTTTGAAAGTTATAAAACGTTTTCCAAACATTTGCGTAAAAAATTTGTATAGATTTTTTTGGGGCCATTTGGTCAAATTTTTCTATGAACATTGGGTTTAGAATTTATAGTGCCATTGTAGGTCACATTTGCAAGGAATTATCATGCAATTTAAAACATATTAACTGATTTAATCTTTTTTTTTTTCATTTCTATTCATTTTGAACCAAAAGAATGATCCATTGTACAATTTACATATGTGAAAAATAAAAATCACCATCAAATGAGTCATGAAAATTTATCATTATTTGCACTATTCATTTTTTCCTTTAAATTTTTTGTAAACATTACATGCATATGAATCAATTTAATTATATTTTCACATTTTGATGGAAAATATCTGTCAAAATTGTCAATTCCAAGAAAAAGAACCTTTGGATCATTCAATCCATTTACCACATGTAAATGGGTGTAATGTACATCACATTTAAAACAAAGTTGTATTTTATGATACAAGATAACAAATCATATATAATTTGAACTTATGATAAATGTTTTTCAAAACAAAACATAAAATCTGGAAAGATCTATACATTTTTAAACAAATATATATATATATATATATATGTTTTTAATTTTTCAAAATTGTAAATGATGTGATTATTATAAATTTTATCCTTGAAAGTTCTTTTCAAATTATTTTTTTTAATCTTTTGCACGGATATTTTTATCAACGCATGTTTAGGGATATGCATAGGTTGGTTTATTAATAATTATGATTAAAAACATAAAGGATAATTGTAGGATTTATGGTTTGATAATTGATAAAACTACAAAAAAATCACTAGTGTTAAATTATGGACTTTCAAATGCCACTTTTGAAACACTTAACCATGCTTTCAACCCTTTGTCATCATTGGCTTATTTGATTGTGATCACACTTGGATTTCCATTCATGAACATTAAAAAAACCCCAATTTTTAGTTGGTTCTAAAAATGTAATCATTGAATTCAAAACATATCGTGAACAACCACTTCCTAGGATGATTATATTAGTTTAACCCATTAAATGTATCACTTGAATCATGATATTCAATCAATGTATAACCTATTAAGATCCCAATGTGATACTTGAAAACATATGGGTAAAAACACAATCAAAGGAAACACTCAAGTGAGTGGACATTCCTTAAAAACCACATTTTTGTATGTTTGAAAAATCATTTGAGTGAAGCATAATAGTTTGGATTATCATAGTGTTTTTTGAAATTTTTTTTCATCAATTGCAAAGTTTAAATGTTCAAAGCTTGACACAAATAAAAAATGTTTTTGCATGTTCAAAGCACTAAAACCTCAAAAGTGGATAATCCTTGTTTTTTTCAAACGTTATTTTTTTTACCAAATGTGCACCATTCTTTCTAAAAATTGGAAAGGATTCTAACATTGATAATTAGAAAGGCAAAAGGACTTGAACTAATGAAATTCAATGATTTTATAACCCATTTAAGCACATGTGGCTCAAAAAGTGTTTTTCACCCTAAAGATTATAGATTTTGAAAATGTGCATTTAACAAAAGTTATTTATATTTATGTGATAAAAAGCATGAATGTATAACTTGGCAACTAATATAGATTTTAAATTTTGATTTCATTTGCTTTCGGTGACACAAAGTTTAGAATTTCTTCCAAAATATGCCTCTTTGTCCAACAACATCCTTCTTTCTATTATTTTTGGTTCACCTTCAAAATATAGTGATAGTATTTAGAACTGAATATAAAACAATCTATTTACAAGAGTATGTCAATAGCTCTAGACCTTTTCTTAAAACCAACTTAAATACATTATGCCTTTGATTCTTTTGAAATGATTTGAATTGCTTTAAATTTCTTTTGAGGTCCTCTATTTCAAAAGGATCATGGGAAACTAGTATTTACTGTGCTAATGACTTGTTCCATTTCAGGTTTGCCAAACACCAAGAAGACTGGTTGCAGAGTTTGAAATACTCTAAAATTTAAATGTGTAGATGTTAAATTTGGGGTCCAGGAACATAATGATAACATCAGCTTGAATGCCATCCTCTCTCCACATTACAATGCATAATTGTCCTGCATATGGACGCCAGCCAATTATTGACATGATGATATGCTTGACCCATAGTGAACTGAGTCATTCCAAAGGACACAACATCAAATACCACTAATTTTCTACATGGCTTGGAAGAACTGGCCGACACCATGTCCAAACAATAGTTGGGGAAGCTGCGTGGTAGGTGATATGATAAATGATTACCTTCTGAAGTCTTCAATACTAGTACCACTCTTGTGATAGAATCTAGATCCAAAGAGCAACTAAATTACTATGCAGCACTGATTACAATGCATTCATAGGACTACTCTAAATTGGTAGGGGTCGGTAATCAAGAAATTTGAAGCAAGGAACTAAAGATGAGATCATGAGCTGGCTCAAGGATATTTGGACAACACAATTTGAATGCGTCACAATTCAAACCAAAAATATAGACTGGTATGCAATTGTAACCATTCTTGAAAAACCAAAGTAAATTTATTAAATCGTTATAGAAATTTCCACAACAACAATTTGAAAGTAACGTGGTCCAATAAAAGTGAAGTCATAACCTTATGAACTTTAGCGTAGAAATTAGTGATCAGACCGTCAGCACCTTCATCACACATAGCAGTGACCAGCTGCCACGACTACTTACTGATCATCAGCTTCACAGAGAAGGTGGGTCTCTAGAATCTAAATGTCTGGAAAATCCATTGTCTCTAGATAAGTGTTTCTAGATAATCCGCTCAAAATCTGGACAAACCATTGTAAGACCGTGATCCTGCAAAAATGGTTCATTGTAAGACACCTTGGGTGCAACCTGGATCCACAGTCTACCTGGGGAGCACTCATCACTACTGTCGACTCCAGTTTGATTGGCTATGTAGATTATATTCTGTACTAATTGCTCCACAAGATGTTGCTTTCAAAGCACAAAAAATTTCGAATACTTGTGAGGTCAGAATTTTCAAAGCCATATAGATCAGAATTTCGAGTATCACGAAACGAGAATATCATAGGTACTGAGGTTTTTGGAATCAAGATTCAACTTCCGATCGAGCAATTTTGTTCAAGTCACGTAAGTTCAACATTCTAATCATGAATGAAATATCATAACACGCTCTAGCAGCTAAAAGGTAGCAGAAAAAAATAACATATATATTTGCTTTGAGCTTCCACATGATCACGATGGCGGATCAAACCTGCTGATTTTTCAAAAACACCAATTGACAAAGAAAAGCTTATATCTTGTTTCTCGAAGACGTGCTTATATTGGTACTCATCTCGACTTCAGAAGACTGAACCTAATTCCCTGATCCTCTGGTGAATAGTCTCTCGATCATGAAGAAGGCTTGTGGTTTATACTCTATTTGCTTGAAACCCTCAAAGTAAAAAGCAGCGAGTCTGGAAGAATTAAAACAGATCGTCTCAAAACATTCTCGTGCAGACCATATATCAAGTAAATCAAAATCTTCAAAGCGGACCGGTTCAGAGCTACTAGCTGACATATGTTCTCTTCAAGCGTATACGCGGGAACACGCACCTTTCTTCTAATCATACCGACATGCCCGCTCACAACATTCAACACATCTATATATAAAGAGTTTCTTGGAGCACTGAACAGCGATACAAATTGATTCCTATTGCGCGAAGTGCAGTTGCCCGATCGGCGGTACGGGGTACAAATTAGGAAGGATTTCACGTCTCAATATTGAACTTAATCTCTCAAGTAATATGCTCTTGTAAGCTTTCAGGAGCTGGTCCGAGACATTTTGAAAAACTTGTGCTTCTCACTAGCTAGCCTAGCAGCAAGCTTGATGGAAATCCATATTGGACTGCTGTAGTTATGAACGTACTGATGGCCAAAAATCTACTGGTGGAATTTAGTCACCTAGCTTCAGCACGTACCTTTTGATCAAGTGAAGCCTTCTCCATCGGCCAAGGGCCCCATTTTCAAGAGTGCAGTGGAAATCTCGAGAATCGGTCGCCAGCCAAATATGTCGTTGAGGCGAATTGTATCATCCATATCCGGAAGGAAAAGAGCCGATCGCAATATCGTCTAGCTGATCAGGAAGCAGCAATTACTAACCTGCAGCAAAAGGAGTCACAAGCAAGGTATAAGAAGTATAATTCATCTACTAGCTGTACTAGAGCTGTACCAGGAAATGTATGGAACTTGCTGCAAAATGTTTAACTAGCATTTAGTTCATTTCATTAGAATTTTCAGACACAGGCAGAGGAGACAAAGGGCGAGAGGAGTGACAGCAAGAGAGTGAGCACGCCTGCCGAAGTACAACCCAAGCGTACATAAGCAACTGTGCTCACTCTCTTCTGTCACTGCTCTCAGCACAAGCAATATTGACACTCAAACTGAACCGATGGTCCACAATATGATGAGCCGCAGGGGCAGGACACTGCATGTTTGCCACTGACGGATGCTGGCCAGTGGAGGCCACCCCCTCTCTCGCAGGGACTGATCACTCTGCACACAGTACGCTCCCTCTGCAAATTGGCTATCCCCAACTGGGATTCAGGTGCGAAATCGTGCTGCGAAAAGAGAGAAGGGGGGATGGTTTATGGCGTTGTGGGGGTGAGGGGAAGTGGGGTGTGTCTGTTTTGGGGCCCGCCTCAGAATGGATGGCCGCATGAACTGGGTAGTGGTCCCACCCTCAGGTATAGCGCTAGGCAGTTGATTAACATCTAAGCTTCATGTGGATGAGAATTTATTTTAAGTGCTAAATATAGTGGGCTAGCGGGTCGCTGGCGGCATTGATGGGATTCGCCCTCCGTTTTGAAGGGCGGCGCAGCTACCTATCGACTCGGTGGTTGGTTTCTGATCAATCTCAAGGTGATGATCCAACATGATCATCCCGCCCTCGCCCTTTTCTTCCTCCTGCAACCCATACCGTTCTCTGTTCCCCTGCAGCTAATGCACCCAGTTACAACACCACCATGTTCCTCTCGAATTGACCGAGCTAAGTTCATCTACCAGCTACTTAGGGCACTCATGAAAGGAATTGGAGAATTCGCAGTCTACACGACTCTAGTTGCGAGGGGACCACGTAACTTTAAGTCCATACTTCGCTTGCGGTTTTGGCAGGTTTTCAAGTTGTGTTCAATGGGGGAAGCATGCGGATTCTGATATTTCCTACTCAACGATGCTTTATAACGACCGACCTTCGCTAGTTTATGACCTACATATGGACCTTTAGGTTAAGGCACATGCCCTATGGATCAGTGTTTTTCTTAAGCATTTTGTGATGTACCCAAAGTGGTGATCAGAATCATTCTATATTCTTGGCTACGTACTGGAACTTATCATAAGATTTTGGTAGTTTACAATTTTTTCCCCTCAAAATTTGGCGAATTTATTCTCAAAATCTTTTTCCGTGGAAAATCACTTGTTGGCGAAGATTGGCAAAAATTCGCCAACAAAAAGAATCAATGGTAGGGATGCGATATGCTTCCGCGAGAACTGACCTGCCTCTTAGTGAGACTCACTGGGGCAATTCACTAGGAATCACCCACTAGGGGGCATTGTCTAAAGTGTATTCCCCAGTACCTGTGATAAGTTACTGATAAGTCACCGGAAAATAATCATATTCGTCGACTTGAGATTATTGACAGTTGCGAAATTTCCTCTTGTCTTTTGGGAATCTCATATTTTGTCAACGGGCATCCAGCTCCTCATCTTACGGCCAGAGTGAACCAGCACCCACCATAGCGCCATCCAGTCAGTTGTGAATGAACTTTCAACAGATCAGTTAATCACTTTGGTACCCCCGCCTGTAAGAAGTTGGTCCTATAGATAGGTAGGAAAATAGACTACCAGGTAAGTCATTGGTTTAATACAGACGTTAAAGCTGCTTTTACTAGCTACTATTGTTAGTAGGTGATAAAAAAAGCAACTGAGCTAACCATGGTGCACCATCCATCCTTCATTGTGCACTGGTCGGTGCTGCTTCACTGGCGCCTCATCTCACCATGTCCAGATCCTCGTCAGGTGAAAAGGTCCATATGTGACCTTAAACTTTGCCAAGGTGTATATGTTCACACTCTAATTGATTCAACTGTTGGGTGACCACCATACTAAGCTTGGGACTTAACATAAGTCAACTCACAACACATGGTTGCAGAATCAGCAAAAGGTTAATATTCGCAATGACTAAAACGAATACCTTACCTTCAAGTCTTATTGGGTCCCAATGTGACCTTTGGTGAACTAGCACCTACACTAGTATCATGGTAAAAGCCAGTCTCCTGTGAGGGTATTCAGTTTGCAATGTTAAATCTTGAGGTTCAGGTTCATGTGACCATACAAACCAGTGTTGGGCGAGTAGCACAAATCCCGCGGGCATCAGTCCAGCATCAGAATCTGAAACCTTCAGGGTATCACACTAAGTGATACCCTGCTTGAAAATCAGATCGCCTGTTCTCACTTGTGTGAGAACCAAATGGTGATAATAGTGATAATCGATTAAGTTTTTTAAAATAAAAATATTGAGACCCGGTTAAGGTTTGATCCCTTACCTGGGTAAGAGTCACAGGAGAACTCTATGTGAAAAAATTAGGGTTAGGTGGAGGTGTCACACTTCAATGGCCACATCTAGAAAATCCGATTTTTTTTTATAAAATGCACTTTTTTACACTAATTTTTCCTCTTACATTTCTTTCACTTTGTTCACAAAGGTTGAGTGTTGTGCGTGACGTGTTTTCTAGTGTTTTTGTGTTGTTTAGATTTTGGAGTTTGGATCATAGAGTTAAATTTTTCTCTTTTTTCTTTATTTTTTCCTCACCTTTCTTCATTCTCATTCTTTTTTTTCCTTTCTGCTTCTTTCCTTTGAGCCTTATGTCTTGTTGCCTTGCCTCATTATGTCACTATGCTATCTCGAGGGCTCATCTTGTTGCCTCAAGTTGCAACTACGTTGTGCTGCCTCTAGCTACTGCCTCGTTGCCTCATCCTGCTACTTTGACCTGCTACCTTGCTACCTCTTCTTCAAGTTGCTTTGCTACCTCTACCTCTCAATGCCTCTTACTACCTCGTTGCCTTTCACTTTTTGGCTTCCATTGCACCTCAAGTACCTCTAACCCCCCTCCATTTGTTGCTTCATTACCTTGTTGCCTTGTGCTTCATTCCCTTATTGATGTGTTGTGTTGGTTGGTATTTCCTCTCTCCCTCCTCTTTTGCAGGGAGGAGCTTGAAGGTTTTAAAAGCAAGCCGTCCAACAACCAGGGAAGTTTTGTCTTTCTTTTTTTTTTCTTTTTGTGCTTAATTTTCTTTTGCTAAATACTTCTTCATCTTAGATTCATTTTTTATTTTATTTTGGTTTTATTTTTTCGATTCTTCTAATATGTTTGTTTAAGAAAAAAAAAAAAATTGTTTGTTAATGTGTAGGATATCCATGAACTCAAACAAATTTTTTTTAATTATCATTATACATTTTTGTAATCTTAATGAGAGAAAAATGGATGACTTTATTTTTTTTCCTAACCTTCAACCCCATTGTTTGTAGAATACTTATTAACCTTAAGAGATGTCGTTTACAAATTGAAATTTTTAAAAAGTTAATATTTATCAACAAAAATTGGCCTAATGATCCTATAATAGGTTGTAAGTCTCCATCTAACTTATTGGAATTCCTTGAAAGGAATGATGTTGCTGAAATGTAGAAAATAAATAAATAGAATATTATTCAATGTTAAAAATATGTTCGTAATTTTTTCAATAGTACAAATAATAATAAAATCGAGATTTTTTAATTTTTAATTTTCTAGAATTTTTTTAAATAATAACCAATTAATAAGTAATACTCAGTTTGTGAAAACCAAATCGGTTTTTTTTAATATTGATACCTTTGCCCGACATATAAATAATAAGGGGGAAAAAAATGAAAATTGAACCCTTTTATAAATTGTTTTATGAAAACTGGATCTAACAAGTATCATAAAAATTTGATACTCACCCAACATTGATACAGACTTGAGCTACCTCCAAGGTTTAGGGTTTTGTTGGAGCTAACACTTGAGAATCAAACCGTAAAAGTAACCTTTCCTTAAATCTAAAACCATGGACACAAGCTCAAGTTCTTTAAATAAGCAAGTGTAAACCTTTTGAAAACTTGATAAGTAGGTCAAACATTATAGTTATATATTAAATTTAATTAGTTGTTAAACTTCGTAGCTATATAAATTCATGTTTTAATTTGTGGTAAAATTTTATATTGTATACAACCTCTAGCATTGAAAAGCATCTAGATGCAGGCATCTAATTCTTGCATGGAATTGAACCCAACTTTTGAAGTAGGCCCAAATATTCTTGAATTTTAAAAAATGTACCAAAACCAAAATTGAAAAGTCTTAAATTGGAAGAACTAGGCTTTAGCTCAAACTCAAAGAATTTTTTTATAAAAATTAACATGTTAAAATTAGGACCAAAGGTTTTCTTTTAAAAAAATTGAAAAAACACAATTTTTTTAGGTTGTCTCTAATGACAATAAATACCTTGTCCAAAGACTAAAGTAAGGTCTCAAAGTCCAAATTTAACATTTTTGGATGAAATATGGTCATGAAGAGGCATCATTTAAGAAGGTGAAAATACCAATTGGTTGTTGGTTCACCCTAGTTGCCCAAGTGTTGAATTAGTTTTTTTTTTGGACTTGATTTCTTTCAGCTCTAGTCAGGCAGGGGTTCAACAAATGATGGTCAAAAAAATTCAACTGTTCATGTGTTGGTTCGTTCTCCACAATTAACAGTTGCTACCTCTAGTAAAATTATAACCTTGGTGATTACTACAAAATGTGATTCATATTATGAGTGTGCTCATAATTTTTTTATAAAAAAGCCCATATTGATTGGCCCATTGGCAATTTTTATGGAACATTGGGCATGCCCCCAATAGAAGCACCTGATGAAATCGTGCCAAACTTCATAAAAAGAAAACACCCAA
>Ga0116228_10002756_pt1 | contig 15247 bp, 9 predicted proteins | sample S1TSphfallax_2_FD_89694 | JGI IMG/M metagenome (GOLD analysis project Ga0116228, IMG submission 89694) | Host-associated microbial communities from peat moss isolated from Minnesota, USA - S1T2_Fc - Sphagnum fallax MG | ecosystem: Host-associated > Plants > Peat moss > Unclassified | place: USA...
ATGGATGTCTGGCATGATTTTGCTTGTCTTTCTACATTGAATGGTGAACAATTACATGAGGATTGTGATACTCAGAAAATCAACATGGTGAGGAAACAAATCAGGAATTGCGACTGGCATGGAGATCAACTTTTTTAAAATGGGATTTTGTTTGCACATATTCATGCAAGATTTGTTTTATAGGGTAACAACAGAAACCACTGGACCCCTACCCACGACAAAAAAAACTACCAAATACATTCTTGTGGCCATAGATCATTACTCATAATGGTGCCGGAAGGTTAAGGAAGTTGGTGTCCTGATGACAGGGAAGCCGGCGACCGAAGCCCCGGTGAACGGCGGCCGTAACTATAACGGTCCTAAGGTAGCGAAATTCCTTGTCGGGTAAGTTCCGACCCGCACGAAGGCGTAACGATCTGGGCGTGTGAGGCGAAAGCCATACCTGATCACGGTGCAAACACTGCACTAAATTCTTGGAGGCCGAAGTGACCTACAGGTAGATTGTACCAAAATACATCCTGACTGACAATGGAGGAGAATGGTCAGTTAAGCTCAACACACAGTGTAAAAATTGTAGAGTAGTGCACGAGTACACTGCCTCAATGGCCTAGATGTAATGGCAAGGTAGAAAGGTTGAACAAATGGTTTGATAGTCTTGTCTGAACTTTATCCAAGTTATAGTTTCCAAACCATAATACTATTGGTGTGGGGGCTGCTCTTAAGGGTTCGATCCTTAGTACCAAGGCAGTGCCAACAATTTCATATGCACAATTCAATAGCATGATCAGATGGCAAGTGCTAACCTTTTGCTGACTTCACCCTGGTTTGTCTCTTCTCTTTGAAAGTTGGTCTTGCATTGTTAAGAGTTTCATTCAAACATCCCCCCCATGCTGTGATCAGTTTTCCATTGTCTTTATGGTTTCAGATCAAGATAGAGCCCACGGTGGCTACCCAGTGCAACCTTAAGAGAAAATGCATATCATGAACTGTAATGTAAATCTTGTAAAAAGGTCTTCCTGTCTTCGACAGATTAAGTCTAGGTCTCATTGTAAACCTCGTGAAAGAGTATACAACAAGAATTAAACTCTGGCAATCAAGTTGGCTGCTAGATATTATCTTTTCTGAAAGGGTGGAAAACATCACAACCAGCATAGACAATGCAAAGCTGCGATAACCCACTCACTATATTGGCATATTGCTAATGAGTAACCCAGTGATTTGGGACTGTGAGCATGTGTTTTGGAACTGCACAATTAACCACATGTTCTTACACTAGGAGAAAGCTCCAGTGCAACACTGCAGTCCCTGGACACCACTGTAGGACAGCAAAGTCCTTTTCTTCTGGAAATACCTACGCATTATGATTTATAGCAGTGTGACATCACAATTCAAGAGCATCTTTTTGTCAAAGAGGGACACAAAAATGTACACTTTCCTGTGATGGGTCACCACTTGCTTATAAATGATGACACAGTCCTGAACAAATGCATCCTGGATTTTGATTATCCAACTGCCACCCTACTTATCTAGTTGGTTGGAGGATTTGATTCTCATCTGACCCTACAAATCTTCAAAATTCCAGTCCTTAAGGATATCCACCTTAATATTAAATCACCAGTTTCAAGCCAGTCTGTTTTACACATACACCCACACCATGCAAAGCCTGTTAGTAAGAGCAATCATTCACCACCCCACCAAGAATTGCTGTTTCTAGCCTCTCAAATAATGCTTTGAAAAATATTATGTAGAGGACCTCACATTCTCTATTGTGAATCTGTGAACTCCTGGTAGTGCAGGCATTTGCCACTTTACAATAAAGACAACATCTCCTTCTCCTGTTCATCACAAACATCAAAAAAGCTTTTAAGATTTCTGCATGGTTAAAACCTGAAAGTCTTTCTCAAACAGGCTTTGGGAATACAAAAAAACATAAATTTTTTTGCAGGATCTATTTAAAGAAGCTTCTAAATGAGTTCTGCAAGCTAGTAATTATTTGCAGAAACAAATAATTTCTAATTAAACAAGATTCTGCGTTATACAGTTCTGCTACCTTGAAGAAAACCTAATATGAAAGCGGTAAGCCATGTATGGTGACAAACCTGAAGTGGGCCCTTGTAGAAGCAAACGATGGATAACAAACTCCTGCCTCAAACCAGCAAATGCCACCAACATGAGCCTAATGCTGAAACACACATAAGCTAGTTGCACACCCAAGTTGTGAGACCCGTGCAGACTGAAAGACAAATACATGAAACCTGCACATTGATCATCTCAAATTTGCATGATTCCAAAAGGTTGTCACAAAGCAAAAGCATAGTGCATGTTGCAAAAGCTGAATACATCAAAACTACCTTTGAGAAAGAAATGACATACACTAGTATAATACCCACAGATCAAATTGGTCTTTAGAAATAACAGTGGTAGATTACATGCCACTCTGCTGGCATGTACTCTGGATGCTGTAGACCTGCTCTCCTTGTATCCTTCCTTGCTACAGGAATACCCTTATGAGCTTCCTTGTGCATCCATCTCCCATCTTGCCTGCTCCCCATCACGGAAGCTTAGGTAGAAAGAGCAGATGCTATCTAATGTACTTGAAATCCCATATCACAATACACAAGAAAAAAAGAAAATTCTAATGCCAGCATTTTTTATGCCGACCAATTATGCATAGCTAGATTAAACAAAACTGCAGCAAGTTAATGTGAGGCAATCCCAGAGCCAATCTGTGAGAGATTTTTTGCATGCTTTACCAGTCAACACCGTCAGATGACTGGGGAGAAAATATGGAACACTTGGAGGCTAAAACAAGAAGTCCCTGGATGTTTGACAAGTGCTGCAACTTTCTGATCACAGCTCGTGTTACTGCTTGTATACTTAGTCTAGTTTTATCCCCACCATCCATCCATAACAATTGCTAACCACAGTCATGTCCTTGTTATACACCTTAACTTCAACCCATTTTGCATAAATGAATATATATATATTTTACACCATGCATGAGAATATGCCAAGAAATTCCCACAACTGTGTTAAAAAATAATTCCACGAGGTGTTCCCCTACAAAAAGAGGTGAACACACATCACAATTGGTAATGGAATTACTGACTTCCAGCACTAGAGATGCCAAATGGAGATTGCTTAAGCACCTAAAACTCTTAGTACTTGCTCCAGCTACTAGTGATGTTGCATGATCCAGCCAGTAAAATGCTCTAATGTTGCACCCAAATTATGTCCATGACTTCTTGTGTCGTGGAAGACGAAAAATCTCATCGTCCAGAAGCCGATTCCTCTGATCCTCGCGCGAGTGAAGGTTCAGCTGCTGCCAGAGATCAATGAAGGAGACGAAAAGCTCAAAACTGAACCGAACTCTTGCTCTTGCATTGCATTAATGAAAGAAATGGAACAGGGACAAAAACCAAAATGGACAAGGAAGGCAAATAGAATGCTCGCAACCAAGCTTCTTGTGTCGCGTGGAGGACGAGAAATTGCATCGAAAAAAGACTCCTCCGCTCCTCGCTCTAGGAAGCTGCGGCCAGAGGTTGTTGTAGGAGACGAAAAGTTCAAAACAATGCCCAAACAGAATCGAAACGAACGAAACAAAAATGGGAGAAAAACCTAAATCGACAAGGGAAAAGGCAAAGAGAGTGCTCACTAACTAAGCTTGTTGCGTCGGGAGAAAGATGACTCCGATCCTCGCTCGCGAAAGCTGCTCTGTTGAAGGAGACGAAAAGCTCAAAACATCCCCAAAGTAGAACCGAAATGCACGAAATAAAAAGGGGGAAAAAACCAAGATCTCCAAGGAAAAGAGCAAAGAGAATGCTCACTAACCAAGCTTGTTACCTCGCGGAAGACGAGAAATCACGTCGGTAAAAAGACAACCTCCTCCGATCTTTATCACCGTCTTTTTCATCGCAGAGACGACGAGACACAGCGGCAACGAAAAAGGCCAGCGGGAGGCAAACCGCCTGAACCGTAAAATGGAATCTACCTCGAATAACACATTACAACCGAAATGTGAAAACCAATTACATGTCGAAACATCCAGGACAACCATAATAAAATAAAACCCATATACCAGTTCCTCGAAATTATAGTCAATGGAATTTAAATTAATATTAAATATTTTTATTATTATCATCCTCATTCTCTTCGTTAATCAATAACTATTATTTTAGTTTAATTATAATTTATAGGTATATTAATATACCTATGGCTAGTAGGTTACATTAATTAACCTACATTATGTAATAGTATTATAACATTATTGATTACCAATTATTATTATTATCATAACATTTTATTATTATTTCTTATTAAAGTTTAGATTACTCATAATATAAGTAATATATATAATAGGTAAACTAGGTTAGTATGGCATAGGAAAAATAAAATAGTTGCATGTAGGTTGCAACTACATTGGTTGCACTTGCAACTAATTTTTTTATCCCATAGTTTTTTGCATTCCATTCCAAGTGTGCACACTATATAAGTAGGTGCATTGGTTTTGTTCCCAGATGTGATTTGGGATGAGCCAATGAAAGAGGTTCATTAGTAAATGCTAAACCCAAACACAAAATTGGATTTTTTTTAACCTACTTAACTAACCTAGCCCTACACAAGCAAATGCATAATTGCCATGTGGTTGTGCCTTGCCCATTATTTATTAAACATGTGTCAAAATCTTATTGATTTTAAATTGCATCTTGATTAATAAATAATGAATAATGAAATAAGGTTCAAATTGCGACATGTCATCATCTCCTTGATGCATGGGGCAAAATCTTGTCCACCCAACTTTCAACAATCCAAATTTGATTTCATTTACCAATAATTTTTAGTGGTGTACATATGATAAAGTTCAAAATGTCAAATTTGGGTAATGTGTTATATTCAAGCTTAGTTAGGGAAAGGTGCACACACTTGCATTAATTGGTTTTGTTCTTATTCTTGTTTTGATCGTATTGAATTTAAAATGTGTAATTTGGTGTATGTATTGTTGTGTAATTGTGTTTTACCCATGAAGTACTTGTAACTAGTAACATCTACAAGCAATTATATATTTTCAAATGTAGTCTATTGTAGAACACATGGAAGTTGTATAAACAATTAAATTAGCATTGCAACTACATTTGTAACTAGACCCTAGAACCTAGGTGGCCACTAATGTAGTCATATATTCAACTAAGACCATGTTGTACTCTAGTTGTATCAATGACTATGATTATATGCCACATTAGTAATTTAATTGTATGACCAACATATCACATCGTCGACTTAGTCACATGGACAACTATGCCACATCACCAATTTAGTTGGATAAACAACTATTAGAACATTGGATTAGTCATATGAATAACTACAATAACAATTACACAACTATTGACATGACAATTTTGTAGTCATAAATGCAATTCTACAATTTAGCCATGACAAATGCTAACTCAAAATGTTAATTGCCACATCATCAACACACCCATCCACTTAGATAGTATAGTCACCTTTTGATTTACTGGTTATATTTCATGTGGAAGTAACTTGTCATAAACAACTTAGTCATATCAAACATCACGTCATGTCCATAACAACAAGGTGTCCATTTCAACTCGTCTGGCACAACATTGGCCCTAGTCATTTTTATCTTAAACAACAAAATATTTAGTTGTAAACATAATTTATTTTTTTCAATTTTATTAGTGTTTCATGTATAGTTTTTGAATAGCCATAATCTAATGGACTTTCAAAGGAGTACCCAAAAACTTGTAATAGTCCATAATTAATGAATATGGACTCCGTGGACCTTCATATAATGTTCTTTAATTATTAAAAGACTAAGTGGTAATATGATATGGTCACATTGATACCAAGGAGGACTTTTTTGAAAGATTTTGATGACCAAAATTTTCTATGAACTTTTAACTATGGTTTTTTCTTGGGTGTAAGCAAGATAAAGTGAACAAGTAGAGTTAAAATAACAACAAAACCCTTCACAATGCCAAAACGTGACATTTAAAACTACATTTACAATTACAAAACTAGTCATAAATGCCATTTGCGACTAGCTACAATTACATGACTCTATGGTCCAAATGACCATGTTATAAGTGCCACTAATCACTAAGATGTTCATAGTTATAACCACCATTGTGACTGCACTTACAACTACAAAATATTATTTATATAAAATATATAAAATATATATTTAGGCATATAGTAAAATTATTTATATATCATATACATACGATTTGTACACAAATCATATAAAATTTATATAAAATATAAAATATGACATATTATACAACATTATACATACCATTAGTCAATGTATTCAATATATGTCATTGTACATATCATTGGTCAACATACATGAATGTTGACTATAATCAACATGGTGTGAACAACTTTTGATCCTTCCACCTCCTTGAATTGGTCCAAGGCCTTTGCCACCCACCTACCACATTACATACGACATAGCATTGTCACATAAAAAGTTTATCATGTTCCAATGTTTGAATGTATAAAAATACAAAGTTTAAAACTAAATTATTTTCCCTATATTTACTCAAATGAAAATATGAATATGAATTATTAAACTTTGGAGCATAATCTACATATGCGGACCAACTAAAAACTCAAATAATACATTTTGTACATAGGAAATCACTTTTGAATTTTTGAATTTTAAATTTTCAACATATTGCTATTTTTCAATACATGATAAACTTTAATAAATGTATGTATAATTTGAATATAAAAAATTTGAATATTTTAAATTTATTTTGTAATTCTGAAATATGAATATAATATGATATAATATGTATATATATTATGTATCATATGTATATAATATACACATATTATAATATACATAACATATATATCCATGTATATTCAATATTTATATTATACATACAAGTATTTCATTTTCATTATATTGTAAGTTAAATAATAGAATTGATATTTAGAAAGTATATATTTAACAATTAATTTTATTATATTTATTATAATCTAACCACTCAACATAATAGTATAATTGTCCTGGTTTTTCATTATTTCAATTATTTTATAATAAAATTATAATCCAAACCATTGTAAATTATATTTAATCATATTTTTATACAAGGTCATTTTATATATAATTGTAATATGTTGTAAATTTTATGAATCCTAAACCATAGATAAATTTGGTTTCAACAACATGAATTTTTTTGAATTGTGTTATTTTTGTTATTTAAATAAGATATTTAGATTAAACTTGGCTAGATTAAGGTTAAAGTTCATTAATTTTGTTTAATTTTGATTAAAGTAATATAAATGAGGCTAAAGTAGGTTATTTTGGCTAAAATAGGATAAAGTTTCTTATATTTTGATAAACTTGGCTGAAACTTAGTTAAGCTTGGTTAAATGAAGATAAAATTTTAAAAACTAAATGATTTTGGCTAAATTTGGTTGAAATTAGAAAAAATTTAATTAAATTTGATGAATTTTTGTTGAAATTGAATAAATTTCGGCTAAATCTAAAAAAATAAAGTTAAATTTATTTATTTATTTGGTTAAATTTTAATAAATTAAGCTAAACTTGGATAAATTAAAATATTTAGGTTAAATGTTGATACTAAAGTTAAATTTGGTTAAAATTGGTGAAATCATGTTTCATGAATGCACTTAGGCTAAACATGCTCAATTAAACTTGGCTAAATTTGAAACTTTATGGCAAATAAAACTTTTTACTGTATTTTATTGGAACTAAAGCCAACTAGGTTAAATTGAGTTAATTAATTTGAATTTGGCTAAAGGTGGCAAATTGGAATTGATACTAAAGTTGGTTACATTTGATTAAATTCAACTAAGTTAATTTACATATGTTAAAATATGTTCCATTAAGCTGAAATATAATATTATTTAAAATAAATTAGGATATTTAAGATAAACTAGGCTACTTAGGGTGAATTAACTTTAAGTAGGTTAAATTTAATATTGAATTTAATTAAATTAATTTAACTTAAATTAAACTAGGTTTAGATTAATTCATACTAAACTAGGTTTTAATATATTAAACTAGGAATTATTTAAATTAGATTAAATAAAAGTAAATCAAGCTAAGTTAGGCTTCTAATACAAATTTGACCATTTTGATATGTATTTTACTTTTTTTTGAAAACTTGCTGAAACAAGGTCAAGTAAACATTTTAATATGGTTACATTAGTCGTGTTGTCACATTTGTAGTTGTAGACTCACAATTATGACTATAATCGTCAAAATGATTATGACTCAAGTCTACTTACAATTACACAATTATTTTGGGCAATAGTTGCAACATGTCTTAGTCATAGAAACCACATTTTGGTGTAATGCATTATAGAATTGTGGAACATTGAATGTTTTCATTTCAATGATTAAATATAATATATGGTTACACTAATGTGCATTGATTTTTATATTTCAAATTGTAAAAATAGGTTTTAAGTAGGTTTTTCAAAATACAAGTAGCTTTTGACGTTTATTTTTCACTATGGGCTTTTTGTTTCAAGTAGGTGAAAGCAGGTTCTTACAAAAATGAAATAGATATTTTTTTGATGACTTGTTAAAACATATGTTGATATTCTTTTCCTAACTTATAACATATCAATTTCATTAATTTCTCTAACGAAAATGTAGGTTTGAACATGTATTTTTCAATCAATTTCAAATGTGTTTTTTAATCTATTTAAAATTTTCATTTTTTTAAAATTTTAAATATATATATTCTCATAAATTTAATATAGTAAACTAATGCTACTTGACACACATTTTCACCTAATTTGATGTTATTTTATTGTAATTATATGAACAACATAGGGTTAAAGTGGGGATGTTTACTTTTTTTATATATACTTTATTTTGTTTGACTCTTTTATTAAGTCCTTTATTTAACAAAAGTAGAATTTTAGAAGCTTATCTTCCAAATTTAAGTTCTCCATAAAGTAAATTGAGGTTAATTTTTTTTTAATAATATATTTCCAATGGTGACTTGTAAAATGACTTGTCTAATTCAAGCTATCCTGCCTTCACATTACTTTTGCAATGTTAATTTAGGCAATTATGGACTTTCACATGTGCCTAAAAGTGTTACACCTTAGTGTCCTTTCACCCTATAAGGATTTAATATTTGATAGGTGAAAGAAAAACACACATGAATTTGAAAACTTCATTACAAAAGCTTTAACCAAAATATAATTATGAACTTTTGAATGACCCAAATTTGGACCTTCTTTTCAAAATCTCTACAAGGGTCATTTTTTGTTGGATTGATGATTTTTCCTTGTAAAATGTATGTAAAAAATATGTCTAAGTGAGTATATTTTCATATGAATTTAATTAGCTCATTAACCAACCCATAGTCCCCCATTTATGTTAATTCAACACTAAGAAAGGGACTTTTAGATACTTTTTATTTGCCAAAAATTAACCATTTAACCTTGCATCTACCTTATGGGGATTGCAAGATAAAATATCAAATGGGAGACAATGGGGATTAAAATGAATGACATGGCAATGATGTTAATATTGGTGATAGACAATAGCTTTCTTGCCACTTCACATTAAATCAAATTTTTTATTTATTTTCTCCATAATGTCATTTATTGTTACATCTTGCATGCTAGTTGTTTTGTCCATTATTGTTCCTAGATGCCAAATATGTCATTCTAGGATTTCATTTGACATTCACAACATTATTTTCATATTTTTATCATTCCATCTAGTATCTTAGTAATTTATGGTATTGGTGAAAACATGATAGTATACAAAAACATTAGTAAAAAAAGGTAGTAAAAAAATGGTCCAATCTTTAACACAAGTAGAAGAAAGTAGATTGAAAATAATTTTATATAACACAATAAAAGCATGGTGTTTTTCTTTGAGTTTGTAATGAGGTGATTACAAAATTTGAAAAACTTTGGCACAACAAAAGTAGATAACAAGTATGTTTGAAAATGACTGGTCAAATTGAGTTTAAACATATTTTTCCATTAGAAATTTGATGTATTCTAATATAATATTTAAATGTTGAAAGTACATTTTAAAGCTACATCATGCTAAAATTAAAAATATTCAATAATTCACCTACTTTCACTTGTACAAATTTGAATAGCCTAAAAAGTAGGGAAAAAAATATAATTATCTTCTAAATATCTGTTTGAATTCATATTAAATATGTGATTAATCAACATCATTGTGATAAAATTAAATATTATCTTCATGTTGATCATTAAATAAAAAAACATTTCTACTTTCAATACATTATAACTTGTATATGGCTACTTGTTTTTTTGTGTGACAAGGAGCAAAACTTGTGTACTTTACCTTGCCGGCACCCTACCTTGGTTTCCAAAAAAATTGCCTAAATTATTTCAATTTAGCTTTTATTGAAACCAAATGGTGTTAAATTGTCAATAGTTCTTGCATCTTATTTTATCTAGAATCCAAATTTGTTAATTCAATTTCTACATTGCTATAGTTGTTGGGTATTGGATAGGCAAATAAATGGTTGCTTTCATTGTTGGATACATCCACATAAAATGAAATATCAATTTGATTTGAAGAAGAAGGAACATCACCTAGGTCCATTTCACCTTGTAACATAGCCAACACATGTGACATCAATGGACGTCTTGTTGCTTCTTGTTGCACACATAAAAATGCCACATTGATCACACATTGCACTTCATGCTCCACAATAGTATTTTTTATTCTTTGGTCAATTAGATAACTCAAATTATTATTTTTGTATAAAGACCATGCCTGTAATATAGGTTGAATCACAAATTAGATTTATAAAAACATGCTTGAATAAATATCATGATTAATATTATTCTTACTTTCTAGTTTATATGACAATATACAAACATAATTTGAATCAAATGATCATGTTGTAATTTGTTTGATCCTTTCAATAGTGAACCTAAATAATAATACATTGATATCATGAAAATGCATCAATATTTCCATTCCAATTGAAATTTGAATTCCAAATGAATTCTGAAATTTAAATAAACAATTAAAAACCTTTAAAATGTTTTAAATGTGTTTTTATTTCAGTTATTGGAATTGAAAATTGCATAAAAGAATTGAAAACAAGTTAGAAATGCATGTACCCATTTAACAAGGTAAATTTTGTCCATTTGCGAAGTGGAATTAAACATATTTTTCCTTCCACTAACAATTTCAAGTAGAAGAATCCCAAAGCTATAAACATCAAGTTTCGTACTAAGTTGGCCAAATGTTGCATACTTAGGAGAGATGTATCCACTACAAGAACAAAGAAACAAAAAGAAATTGTTTGAAAAATTTGTGTAGTGCATATTCAAATTCAAGATTAAAACAAAACAATCTATCGATAATCATCAAATTATTAGTGATATTCAATAAAAGTTGAACTTATTTTTTAAGGTTAAGGTGTTGCAATACCTCGAAGTATGTTATAATTTATGCTTAAAGAACTTACATGGTTCCAACAATCTATGTGAATAATTGACTTTCATCATCAGAATATAATTGTGCCAAACCAAAATTTACAATTTTTGCATTGAAATTCTTGTGGAGAAGAATGTTAGATGCTTTGATATTTTGATGTATAATACATGGTTGCAAATCTTCATGAAGGTAGTCCAATCCACGAACCATTCCCACACATATTTTGAATCTTATTGGCCAAGTTAAGAATAAAATATTGTTTATTTTAGGACCTACAAACACAAAACATAAGATCTTTCATTGATTATGGTGATGATCCTAATATTCATGAAACAATCTAACAGAATTTCAACTTTTTACACATTGTCGTAAAAAACTAAGGTAAAAGTTGATGATGTACCCCATAAGGTTGAAGCAAGATTGTTCTTTTCAACAAATTTGAACACAAGAAGACATTGTGTGCCATGTAAACAACACCCTTGTAATGTCACAAGATTCTTATGCTTAACGTTGGTGATGACACAACTTCATTCAAAACATCATCAATCTTTTGGTGAGATTTTTGGGTCAATAACTTCATTGTCTAGACCATCCCATCCAACAAGACCCTTTACAAAAATACATGAAAAAGTGTCAAGTTCAATTATTCATCCAAATTGAGACATAAGTTGAGAAACAAAATTACAAACTTGAAGATGAAGATATATATTCAAAGGCTTGCCAATATTGGAAGATAAAATGTTAATAAATTCACCTTGTAAACAACACCAAACCCGCCTTGCCCTAGCTCATTATCACAATGAAAATCTTTTGTGGCTACCTTTATCACACAATATGAATACAATGTAGGTTGCACTTGTTGTTTTGCAAATTCTACAAGGAAGCACATAATTCAAACAAGTTTGTTTAATTGGTTGATCATATCTAAATAAATAAAAAATAGTTTCGAATGAATGCATAATGTAGAAAACATGCCAAATTAGAGGTTTACGCCACCAAAATCAAAATATTGATGAGAAAATTATAGGTGATTGAAGCAAGACAACAACAAAATTAAAAATACCTTTTTGAATTTCACACAAAACTAGTGCATTTTTATGATACTTCCAATATGTTACCCAACAAATGATTCCACCAAGAAGGATACTAAATGAAAATGTTGTGCACAATATCCATATTATTTTGTCATTGTGGGTCCATGTTGGAAAATTGGATGGAACTATTTCAAACCCACAACAATACAAAGAAAGTTGAATATGTCACTATGGTTGCATTTTGAAAAATATCTTTCATATGAATCAAATAACACATGCACTAACCACCATTATGACATTCCTATGAAATCCCCCTTGTTAATATGACATGATAAAGTAAAATCCTATTCAAACATGTGCAACTTAAATATATTGCCACTTGACCAACAATATACAAAATTTTAGTTTCATTATGAAGTCCAAAGTTGGAGCTAAAGGTTAAATACTGTCAATATGTTACCGTTACATTTTAATTGATCACATATTATGGATTGGGCACATACATCATATATAGAAGCTTGATTTGATAATCGAAGGCTTTTAATCAAAGAAGTTAACTTGGAATGATATGCTACCTTACATATTACTAATTTGTATTTAGGTTGGTTCACTTGATCTACTACATAATGAAATACAATTTTTCGTGCATATAAAATAATCAAATTTTATTTTAAATTGAACATGAAATGTTTATTGTGTTGAAATTGGAAATGTCTATGTGGATGCATTTATAGTTTCTTGCAATGCAATGGGGAAAGATGCAAACGTAATGTGGGAAAAATGCTATTATTTCGACAATTCAATAGTTGATTATACAAAATTGCATGGTTGGAGTTGTATTTAAGGTTGTTGCAAATTGGATTCCCTCCAAGCTTGCAAAAAGAAAAGTCCATCATTGACCATAATGTTTAAATGATAGTATAATGTGACTAGCATAGGGTTTTCACTTCTCAAGACAACATGTTCCTATTGGACTCATCATTTTATTTGATTTGTGAAGGTCGAAAACTAGAAGTTCCAAATTGTGATGGGTTTAGTAATTAAAAAATAGAGGTTATATTTTTTAAAATATTTATAACAATATTTAGATTGAAAACTTACAAGATTGGAGAATAAACACCCTCTTCACAAGTTGGCTTTAGAATACTTATGTTATTATTCACCATGGAGATAAAAAAGGTTCCATTCAATAAATAATTGTCATCAAAATTAGACATATCCATAGTCCCATTAAATTTGTTATAATCAAAAATTTTGCATGGAAGCAATAAGAACAATGTTAGTTTGAGTTACATTTCAATCTATAAAAATGATTCAATTTTTAGGAGAATAATTATGGATGCATTTTTTGAAATCTTTTTTCATGACTTTGAAAGAGGGAGTAAAATGCACTATTTGTTGACACCTTTGAACAACTATTGTAAAGTTTCCTTTTCTGCATGCACAAATTTCCCAACTAAATAATTTAAACACATATGCACATATTTAGGTTTTCAAATCACATGAGCATGGAATAATTGAATTTGATGCATGTCCTCACATTTTTTGTAAGATTGAGATTGAACAATTTAGTAAAGTAGATGGAAAGGATCCATTGATATTGTTTCTTGCTAAATTCTTGCAATCAACATTTGCCCGTTATTAAACTTTAAAATTAACCAAGATTGGAAAAGATCTACACATCTAAAATCAAGATGACAACCACACATTATTACATAAGTTTAGATCAACAAATTTGTAACACAACCATCTTAAAGATTTGGAACAATAATTAGTTATGTGTAATATAATATTTTTATTTTTGGGTGAAAATCCTTTAAGGTGTACCACATAAGAATTTATGTCACCCTTCGATGTACAATTGCCTCAACATTGAGCAACCCTGCAACTTCTTCTGCCTCTTCAGTGACTCCCTTCAGCTGATCCAGACCAAGCCCCAGTGGCTCTAGGTTGCCAGCCACAAAGGCCAGCCCCACTGTCTCACTCCTGCAAGCAACCTCAAATGCTTGTTGCTGGATAAAGCACTGATGCAAAGCTCAAACAGATGAGATGAGGCTAATGGTTTTCTCCTGTATCAGAAATGTTTCTTTGTTATGAAGTGCACAAAATGCAACACTATGCAGGATTTCATGTGGGGTAAAAATAATATTGCTGCAATACCAAATGTGATCTCTCACAGGGGCCGCCAATAATTCAGTAAGAATCTGGAGACCCAAAAGAGCCGTTTTCTGATGCTTCATTATCGCTGTACGTGTGTTTGTAGCATCGGCCAGAAGTGTGGTGCCCATTTTTGTCCTTTCCATTCACTGGGAAAATGCTTTGAGGATGGTTCTGTGACAATGAATCAAGCGATCAACCCCAGCCCTGAGAACATATGCAAAGAGTAAATTTTCATCATCTGCATACATGTACTCAACTACTGCTGTTCCCTGTCCACATTCTCCAATGCTGGAAAATCAACTTTTCTGCCAAACTATCATTCTTGTCAAAACCATAGTGGGTCTGCTGAACTAACCCCAGCACCCATGGTTCCAGGCGCTGCTTCCCTTTCCCCTGTACTTCTGTACTCTTGCTGTGTATGTTGATTTGTCTCTATAATATCCATTGCAATGGCTTCAGAAGCACTAGACTGCCCTACTATATCCTCCAAATTTTATCCACATCCTACTTTCATGTGTTTCAAATCATTTTCCAACCCCCCTGAGATAATCTCTTCCATGAAATTATTCTCAGAAGTTCCCAGATCACAAGTATCTGA
>Ga0116228_10002757_pt1 | contig 15246 bp, 9 predicted proteins | sample S1TSphfallax_2_FD_89694 | JGI IMG/M metagenome (GOLD analysis project Ga0116228, IMG submission 89694) | Host-associated microbial communities from peat moss isolated from Minnesota, USA - S1T2_Fc - Sphagnum fallax MG | ecosystem: Host-associated > Plants > Peat moss > Unclassified | place: USA...
AATTCAATTCAATTCAATTCAATTTGGATCCAAGTCCCTCAAAATTTACAGGTGTCCTTTTCTCAAATTCATCTAGATCATTCCTTCATAAATTTAATAAACTATAATTAGCACATTACCTAACTTCAAATTATTTATTTGCCATGTTAGCCTATGAGAGTCATGAACATCCTAACTAGTTTTTTTAAAGTTTTGAAAGACCTAACAGTTTTCAATATAATGTATAATACAATAATTATTTGTGAAAGTTCAAAACATGCAATTCCAATGAGGAATGATGCTATATTTTATATTTTAGCAAATTTAATGCATTCAAAATTTGTCTTTGCATGTACACAAGTTTTTTAAAATAATGATATTGGAATAAATTTTTAAATGTGGGAATCAACACATAATAAATTTAGTACCTACAAAAGATTTGTCCTATTTCCAACTCGTGCTAATAATTTAATTTTACTTTATTTCCATGTTTAAGAAAAAAAAGAATGAATATTTGGGTCTCAATAATTTAATAAAGAAATCAAAGCATGTAAGTATGTAATAAAGTGCATCAAAAGGACTATCAATATGTAGAAATTGTGTTGATCATTTTCATCTCACGGGACCCAAACATGGGTTTTTTTTTCCCTTCAAAATTTTGACGTGTTTTTCAATATTGTTAAAAAATTATAATAAAATTTCAAGGCACTTTTTTCGAATTTGTACTTTAAAAGAACGAAATTTTGAAAAACAATTCCAAAAAAATTGTCAACACATTGTGAAAATCCACTAATTTTTTTTTGTTGTACACAAAACAAAAAAAATATTAACTCCAAAAGTAAAATTTGATTCTTGCTGACTTCCTCTTGGTCACATTTAGATCCATCTAATAGAAATTTACTTTTTCCCTTGTGATTTAGCAAAGGACAAAAAAATAAAATCCATTCTCAATCTTTTAACAAATGCAAGGAAATACATTTTAAAGATGCATGAAAAAATCAGCTACACATTATTATGTGGGTTTTTGTACTTCACTTTTTGAATGATAACCTGATAAACATTCCATAACTATATTCTTTCAAATTGTTTCCAATGGGGCTTTTTCCAAAGTCTTTGTAATTTGATGATAATTACTTTATATTTTGAAGTTTTAAATTTAAGTATATCATGTGATGTGCCTACAAGTTTTATACTTTTGTACTATCAATGTGTTTTTTGCAATGAACTTGAACTTTAGTGTCACATTGTTGGAATTTGAAACACTCAAATTGGGGTTGCTAGGCCCAACAAAGTTTTATATTTGAACTATTTCAGCAAAAAATGCCAATCATCAATACCATACCTACAATTGATAATTGACAAATCTTTTCCAAAAAATATTTTTTTCAATTAAAAAAGTCTTCAATAAACCCATTTTGAATATTTCAAAATTTCACCAATAGGCAATAATAATGTTAAGTTTGCTCATGCTTTAGAAATGTAGTGTTGTAGCCCAATGTTTTGGACTATTCCCTATAATCAATAGGTCCAAGGTGTAAATATGACAATGTGTGGTCGAATTTTATTTAATTTAGCTTACCTCTAAATAATTAATTAATTAATGTGGAACATTAGTCATAGGTATGGCATAATTGGGACCATATGTAAACATTAGTATATAATTGTCTTTAAGTTATAAACAAATTGGCACAACTTTTTTGTTTAGTTTGGAATTTAGGCAATCCTATGCTCTATCTGTGTGACAAACTTTAGTCTTAGAAACATCCCAAGTTTGTCCCCATAGTTGTTCTCAAGCTTCCTAACGAAGTGAACCATTACCCAATTGAAAGGCTTGGTCTAAGCTTAGTGTGTGGTTTTAAGGAATAGTTGGAAGGTACCTAGTTACTTTTGATAACATACCAAGAAAAGGGGTGTAAGGGGTTAAAGGTACGTTCATGGATACATGAAAAATAAGGAACACAAAGGTGGAGGGTTCAAAGATGGATGGATTCATACAATTCACCAATTGCTCAATCATCATGTATATGTGATGCATAATAGAGTTTTACATTATCATACATTTATGTGGATTCCACTTAAAGTCCTTCACCCAATAGCTTGTTCCAATCTTGGAAAATGTCCAATTATTAAAGGCAAGTGATAATAGAAGACCATGATGGTATGTATAGATCACCAAACTATCGATCATGTTCTTAACCAAAAATAAATTTTGGTGTTGACCAATCGTTGGCTACAACATGCCAAATGTAGTTACTACAATGGTTGCTTCTTGGCCACTTTCCTTTAAGAGAAAAGAAGATGAAGATGAGACAAAATTAAATTTGGTGTAACATCCAAGACATGTGATCCACTAGATCCCAGGGGACTTTGTAAGATGGCCTCCCCTCACTTTTTATACCAAGTCATGTGGGGGCTTGTTTTAAACTTAGAAGATGGTATGAAAAGACACAAAGTTCATGTACTTTGTGGTCACAAGGGGTGAAAACCTTAGATACCTTTCACACTAATTGCCACCAATAATGCTCATTTTGCTGAAGAGCATTTGAAAAAAAAGAACTTGAGGTTCATCAAATTTAGCTTTTTATTAGCCTTAAATTCATCTTACTCTAGAATCTGCTAGCTCAATATGTATATGTTCACCAAGAAAGTCAAGTAGCTTGAGTATTATTAAACTAGTGCTAGCAAGTATGGCAGCTAGTAGCAGTACTATGGGCAAAGTGATCAGGTGTAAAGGTACAAAACTTTGTACATATTTCCAAAGTGCATTTCGTACAAATTTTCCTTGAAGACATTAAAAGATGGTGATCTTTTTTATAAAGTTTGGAATATTTCTTCAACAAAAGTAAATTTATTGTTTGAAAGATAAAGGGACTTGAGAGTTTTATTCATACATGGGTCTGTTGCATCTGGCAAGTGGGTGGTGAATTGAATTGTGATTTGCTTTGAATTTTGGAAAATCAAAGTTGGGAGATTGTGAATTCATGTGTGATTTGGTGATGAAGCTGCGGTGGCATATGAGCCAAACAAGCCCATGATGTTTGAAGACATTAATGTTGCCCCTCCCCAAATGAGCGAAGTTCGGATTAAGATGGTTAATGCTGCTGTTTGTCAAAGTGACCTTTATTTTTGGAAGGGAAAAGTACGATTTCAAAACATTAGAAATTTGCATATATTTATGGATTTCCCCACTCAATTTTCATTCCACTTGAAAGTGTTGTCGAGATATATGAAATATATTACATTGGAAATGATATGATGTCAAGGGAAGTTCATGAAAAAGTGTAAATGATAGACAAATTATGTAGCAATTATTGTACATCATGCTAAACCTCAACCATACATTTCAACTTCAACTATTTCATATCTCAAGTGTTTGCACCTCATGATGTCTTGAGGTTTTGGGGGAGAAAATATCAATTAAAAAAAAATCTAGTCTTCACCTACCTAAATAGCATCAAGCAACTAAAAAATGTTGACGTTATAAATGGACACAAGGAGGTTTCACAGTTTTTTCCAATCTCTTTGTGAGCAGGATGTGGCTAAGCTCTTTCCTCGTATCCTGGGCCACGAAGGTGCTGGGTGTGTTCAATTCACCTTACCATTCAAACGGGATCATAATCTTCATTTGGAATTGAACTTCTCACAACATTATCCAAACAATCTTTCTCATATTTTCCAGAGCTATGGTTTCAAATTAGGTCCTAGTCACATAACGGAGTGTTGGACCCCAAATGGTATACGTGACCCATCAAGGGAAGCATGTCAATTGAGGATACTCTATTGCCTTGTTTGGAGATTTATGTTAAATATGGCCTTCTTTTGGCTTACCACTCCCAAAATTTAGCATATTCCTTCTCTTGAAATAAGGACTAATGAGATTTAACGCCTCTTTAAAGAAGGTGAGATTTGACCTAGTGATTGAGTCTCCTCATCTACTTGGTCATGCAAAAAAATTGTGTGTACTAGTGTTGTGTATGATTCTAAGCAACGTTTTTGACTATTAGACACAACCCTCAATTGTAAACAAGGGGTGAAAAACATGACATTACAATCTATGGAATTTATGATTGTTGTGTATGATCTTAAGCAACACTTTTGAATATTACATATAACCCTCCATCGTAAACACAGGGTGAAAAACATGACATTACAATCTATGGAATTCATGATTGTTGTGTATGATCTTAAGCAACACTTTTGAATATTACATATAACCCTCCATCGTAAATGAGTGGTGAAAAACCATGACAAATTACAATCTATGAATTCAGGATTGTTGAGAGTGTGGGTAGCAACGTGAAGGGTATCAAGGCAGGAGACAAGTGCATCCCAGTGTGGCAAGCCGAATGCAAGAAATGTTCAAAGTGCAAGTCGAGCAGAACAAACATTTGTGACACTTTTGTGTTCAATTGGGGAAGTGGACTAATGCCATCAGACAAGAAAACCACCCGATTTACCCGAGTGTCTGATGGAAAACCCATCTACCATTTCTTCGGCATCTCTGTTTTCAGCCAATACACTGTGGTGGATGAAGCATGTGTTGCCAAAATCAACCCAAATGCAGACTTGTCCAAAATGTGCCTCTTGGGTTGTGGCATTCCAACCGGTATGTTGCAATTCTGCTTGAATGTCCATCATCTTCACATCAACGTGAAATGCACCATTGCAAGAGTGTAAAATGCATTTGTCAGCTCAGCCCTTTTGACAATGCTAAATATGTCATAACCCAAAGACTCTTGTCAAAAGTGAGAACCCACCCATTTTGCTATTGAACTTGCAGAATGGAAAGCCAAGATAAAATTGCTACTTGAAACACTAGAATAACCTCAAGAAATGGTTTTGTCAATAAAAGATTTAAGTATAGTGGGAAAAACTGTGATGGAGACCCTGACTGTGATACTTACAGGGGTAGGATCAGCATGGAAAATTGCAAAGGTTCATCCCAAATCTACAGTAGCTGTATTTGGATTGGGTACCATTGGATTGGCAGTAAGCTTTCATCTTTCCAACTTTTTCATCAATTTAGTTTCTATCCTAGTGTTACATTGACTTTTCTTTAAACCAAGAGTTTTGGACTTTGCATATTTTAACAAGGTTCATTTGCTTTGTGAAGTTTTACATAATCTACTATTAATCCTTACTATTCTTGACACAATGTTTTTGTAGAATTCAATTAATGAAAAACAAGAACAGTATGATGTGGCATTACAATGAACTAATGATAATGAATACCCCATAAATAAATTAGCAATTTGACCAATAATAATTAGTTTGAGCCTGAAAATGTGTAATATTGACATCATGTGAACTTTCATAATTCAAAATTCATTTATGTGAAAAATCAAAGAATGGAGACCATAGGTACTATGGTCTTTCTTCAATGTTGTAATCCAACACAAGATTGAATTGAAAGAGCTTTATTTTGAATGTGGACTTGAGAATTGGTAGTCATGTTCATCAAGACCCCCAAAAAGTATCTGACTTATTCGAGGTATCCTTGAGTCCAAAACCATAGTTTATATGTAGTTCAATGTCATTTGGAGATATACCCAAAGAAAGATATAGATTATGCTCAGTATGTTCATCCTTTCTTTTCCACAATAATAATATATGTCGTCCCTACATGACCAACTAACCAACCTGACTTACCAACATAACTTGTGAGTACATTTCCAATCTTTTTCTCCTTTCAGAGCCTTATGCCATTCCACTCAATTTTTGTAAACTTGGATGTTAAGTTTGCAAGAGCCTTATAAAGTTGATACAATTTGCTAATTTATTGAACAAAAATAAGATGCATAAATCATGATATCACAAGGTGAAGGGTCATGTAGAGGGGCCTAGTTGAATATACTCATAGTCTAAAGGTCATCTTAGAGGTATCATATACTCCCTTGAAGTTTTGCACATTAGTGTTCAAACAATTATTGGTGAATGTATGAAAGAGCAAGTAGTGCAACATGGAAAAATCACAAATTCCCTGTCCAAGTGCTCAAGGTGTAATTGATCAATAATTTTATAACATGGTTTTAACAATGATAATCATTTTAAAATAAAGTGAAAACTAGAGTTCATTTCTAATGGTATTCTCGTAACTCCCAAGATGGTGCAAAATCTTGGGATAATTTTATTTTGCTTGTGGGTCATGGACTCTCTTGCTAGGGAAGGGGAAAAATGATGATAGCTTTCAACTTGTACTGCAAACAAACATATAGTTATCGGCTAATCCTAGCATGAATCAAAGCCTTTTCCTTGAGAAGAAATTATCCTCTCAAGGGTTACAAATGTCATGTATGTAACTTATGCTGATTCTAATTCATCTTTAGATCTTCATATTTGTCCATGGTTTCATTAGATGACCATAAGTTTTGGAAGCATGGTCACACCTCAAACATCTCAATTCCCAGGCAATAAAATGGCATGAAGGTGGTGGAGGCATGCAAAGTATCAGGATGCTCTCGCATAATTGGAATTGCAAGAGATGAAGGAAAACTTGCAAGAGGTACAGGCATAACTGCCATATTTATTTATGAAACAAATTTCAACTTGAAATAACATAACATGAAATACCTCATTAACCAACAATTTATTTATTCATTCATTCATTCTTGTTTCATATGGCATGATATGGGTATGTATGAAGGGGAGGAATGAGAAGGGGAGGGGTGTGTGGCAGCTATGGAGTTTGGCTTGACTGACACCCTTAATACAAAGGCATTTAATAAGCCTATTGAACAGGTACTATTTCTAAGTACTATTCTAAGTGTATATGCATTTAAGCTCAAACTCAAAACCAATGAAGAATGTTTTAACCTAAGTATTTTGAACCACTGTATGACATTAATATAGCTCAAGGTAGATTTAATTCATAAATGCCTATTTTCAACAACACATTAGTACCCAGAAAACAATTTAGGAATGTTGAAAATACTGCAATGATTTGTAAGCCATCCATGCTCATAGCCCCTTAAACATTCAGTTGTTTAATGAAGAATATGAAATGGTAATGGTGTCTTCTTTCTTTATTGATATGTTGGTGGGTGGCATGCATGTTGTTATAGGTGATATGTGAGATGACAGAAGGAGGCATGGGTGTGGATTACAGCTTTGACTGTACAGGAGATCCTGGCATAATCTATTCTGCTTTGGAGTGTTGCACTCCAGTACACCTTCTTTTGTTTCCCCCTTTGTTTACAATGACCAACTCTAGATAGAAAATTGAAAATTAAAATGATTTCGTTCTGTTGGTTTTCTAAACATTTAACATGTCATGAGTGAAAATTAATCGATCTCTAAATCAAAAGTCAAGCCCAAATGTCATAAAAAAGATCTAATTAGATCAAGATCCACAATCAAATGACTGACCCAATTGCTAAGAAATACAAAACTACAGTGTTGAATCATTTTGATCTTAAAGACATGTTTTTATTGTTCACGTGAGTGTTTAAACTCTAAAAATGTGTAAAGACCATAGATGATGGTAGTAGTTCTTTGTAATGTTTTTTGGGGGTGATTTGGGACATTGGGTATAGGCTGGTGGAGTTTCCATTATATTGGGGTTGGTGGAGTCATCACAAGTGGTGAAGTTCCATCCAGGAGTTCTCTTATGGGGTCGCTCATGGACATCGGGCTTGTTTGGAGGTTACAAGGGAAGAACTGATTTGCCTGAGCTAGTGGAGAGGTGCATGAAAGGGGTAATAAATTCGTAAACTTAATGTTTCTCCATTGCCCAATCTAAAACTTCTATAATACATATTCTTTGCTCATCATATCCATTTAATTCCTTCCAACAAAAGTATGATTTAAAAATTCCATTAATGAGTTTCAAACAATCTTGTCATATAACACCAATTTTCAGGTGATTAAAATATGAATCATAAGAGTTTGCACTCTGTGAACCCTAAACCCTAAATCCTAATCACCAGAACCGTAACATGACATATGGAAAGTTGCGGATGGGTGTGATTGATGGGGTTGCAGCACATAAATCTAGACCATTATATAACTCACCATCTGCCATTTTCAAAAATCAACGAAGCCTTTGATCTCCTCAACCAAGGAGGTTGCATTCGTTGTGTCATGGATTATGATAAGTAGTAGTAGAAGAACAGTTCAAACCACTTCAAAGTATTTGTTGCAAGTAATTCAAAAGTTTCACCCACACACAATCCTTGTAGTAATAATAAATATTCATTGCAAGTCATAGCTTGTAGCAGCCTTCACGGATGTTGGTTCATCATGGCCTCTATTGCTTTACAAATCCTCTTGCAAAAACTTAGTTTCGCAATGAAGCATAGCTGATGTTTAGTACTAGAAACAATCATATAATTTATAAATTCTTACTAAAAGCTTACATATTGCTATGATATTATGAGCCTGTTATATGATCTGCCATAGTTGTAGTATCTATTCAATAGAGATTTCTCAGTGTAACAGTGTTTTGCAAGCAGGGTGTCCTCACCTCAACTGATTGAAGGGTTGTGTCTGCAAAACCTCCTTATTTCTGCCCCTCCTTATTTTTCACAACTGCTGCAAGAACACTCCACTCCACCATTTTGATTCCAAGGATTCAAACCTGCAATCAGAACTAGAAAGAAACATGTAGAAACTCCACCCAATGTCCCATGGCTATTCATTCAATCATCTCTCATTCTGTACAACACCTGGCAGCAAACTCATGAAAGAATTGTATTGTCTACATTGGAGCTGCAACAAAGACTGATTGTCATAAAAATCAGAACATTTAATGGATTTGACCACAAACAGCAGCTATCAATCATTTAGCTCAGATTGAATTCAGTTTTATTGACCACTTCTAGTTCTTACAAATCCAAGCCACAAATAGACTGTAAATGACCTTGGAAAAACATCTCGTATACCCATGAACACACATACAACTCACTCTCTGTCATGCCCAAACAAGTTGCTATTCAAGTCTAGTTGCTGTCTTTGCTGTTGTTAAGCTAGGACAAAACAAGGGGGAGGTTTTCGCTGTTGAAAGCATAACACTCCTGCCTCTCCCTAGGGCTCCTATCATTCTATTGGAAACCATGTCCTAAATCTACCTGACTCTGCGGTTGAACAGAGTTCAACAGACTGGAGACTCTGCAGTCAAACTGATATATATATTACATTTGACATGAGAGAAATGAGGACACCCCTTGTGTCCTTTGTTCAATCAGCAATCTAAATAATAGACATTTTCAAGAAACTGATGACCCTTCTTGCATTGATCAAAGTTGTGGACACACTGAGCTCTTTCAAACTCATATACTAAACTCATCTATTAACCTCCACAGGGTCATTATTGTATACCAACCTTCCACATTCCCCAACATCTGCACATACACTGGCAGTCATCAAACCACACATAGGTGCTTCATGTTTCAGCTCTCTTTGGAATTGCTGGTTCCTGAACCAGAAGTTAAACAAAAAGTACTTGACTCGGGCCCACTAGATGGATCAACAAAGTCATTCTTTGGCACTTTGATCTCTAGAAGGCGCTCAACTGGAGTTCGGCAAATGGGGCAGCGGTTGGTCTGATACCTGAGCACCTTGGCACAGTCACTACACATGCACTGCCAAACCAACCCCACCATGTAAGACTATGAGAACAAATAAATAACTCAAATCACTTACCAAGTAGAACAATGTCCAGACCATGATCCTTTCTAGTATAACTCTTCTAGGACCTCCAGCCTACTAAGTAGCACAATATGGAACAACCACACAATGTGACAAATCAGTTCCTGGTCTTCAAAAAAGAAATAGATCATATATGTGCACATGGCCACCTTTCCACCACATATGACCTCCTGTTATTAAGCAAGAAACAGAAAATCAGGGAGTAAAAACTGATATCATTGGAAAGATGGTGATCACATGATTCACTTCAGGCTCAAGACCCAACCAGCAAGTCAGAGGACACAAGTACAAATCAAAATCCCAATTCCACATCTGATGTTTGTACATTCTCTCTTATCAAACAGAAGAAAACCAAGAGCAGTCATACATACCATGTGTCGGCATGGGAGCACTGTGGTGTCACGGGGTTCTGACATGCAGATCACACACTCTTTTCCTATGTCACTATCATCAAACTCACCACCACCCCTGCTGTTTTCAATCCCATATATCTCTTGTAACTCATACCGAATACCACCGACCCAAATAATTTGCTTCACCACACGCACATGATAGCTCCCATCATCCTTCTTTTCAATCACAGCCTGTGTAGTCTGTGAGTGAACCCAATTTGGTAAGGGTGCACCTAAGGATTCATTTTCCCTTGAGGACACATCAGCAAATGGGCTCTTGGGCACTGTCTCTGTGCGGACCACCAGGGGAAACACATTCTCCTCTGAGCCTCCCTTCAGTAATTCTTTCTCATCAAACAAAGACAGGTCAACACCTGTCCCTGGAGCTTGCTGAAACTTCTGACCCAATCCTTTCTCAAAATGTACACGAACTGGCATGTAGATGTGGGGTTTAAGGGAAGTGAGGCTGCAATTTGGCCCTTCTTTTGCTAGGAAGAAAATGCAAATGCTGCAACCAAAGGAATCAAGACAACAAAATACCCAGTATCAATAAACAAAACTGCCAAATAGCATTACTTCTTGAGACACATGCCACAAACTGGTCCACTCACACATTTCCACCTATCTAGAGAGACTAAACCAATCTACTTATCAAAAACACACATTGCCATAAATACTAAGCTTGCAAAATGATAGCCATATCCATACTTGAGATTAAATTCAACCTCAAAAGAATTCAGAGATGACCTGGTAATAACATTATGCTTATTTGAGATCTGACAACATAACAGCAAGGATTAAAAAGAGGAAACCCAATCAGAATGAAAAGAGAAAATCAGACTACAAACAAAACTGAGTAGCAGTTTGAACAACAGCAAAAGTCAAGCAAATGTTCATGGACCTTTGACAGCAACAACTTTGGTATTGACCACCTACCATAGAAACCCCACTGACATCATCAGCACCCAGCAATGGGTGGAGGTTAAGTTGAACATTAACCAATGGACTAAGTTTCTGTCACAAGATTGGCAGTAATGGGAAGACTTGGTCACAGTGCTGGCTAGCTCAGAAAACAAAAAAGTTGTAGAAGAGCAAAAACCTCAAGAAGAAAAGGAGTGAAAAACAAAGAAAAAAAGAGAAAGAAAAGAGGACAAAGGCAATAGAAGAAAGGACGAAGAAAAGAGAGAGAAATGGGATGGAGAATTTTGAAAGCAAGATTTTTAGGGATAAAGTGGACTTAGGAAAGCTCCCCACTTAGGATTAAGAAGACTTTGAAATTATCATTTTGAAGATTCCAAAGGCAGAAACACCGAATAGAAATCTTTCAGTGTTGAGCAAACTTCTCTGGTCCAACTCAAAGAAACTTTGAAGAGTAACCTTTTTTCTTTAGCAGACTGATTAAGCTCACCAATTGAGCTACAAAAGCCTCAAGAATGTACAAAACTGATTATTAAGCACCTCAAAGTTTGCACAATCTGAAATATTGGAATCCACCTGAGGCAAACGAAGCATGTTAATAAGTGCATATTCTGGTTGAGAATGCTCATAAAAAACGTTAATGTCTTAAACCTTTGGAATCTTGGAATATTGCTAAATCCAAGAAATAGCAAGGGAAGCTACTATAGTTCAATTAAGCTTGCAAAATGATTTAGGGTATATGCCCCTACCAATCTAATTGGAGAAGTTTGGAGAAACCAGGGATATCAGGAACAAACAGATCATCTACAAACCTTATCTCTAAGGATAACTCGTGAAGAAACCAACATGAATAAGGCTGAATAAGACAATCCCAAATAATCAAACTTCTATGAGAGGAGGTAGAGGCTACCTAAAAACACAGCACTAGTACCCATTGGGATACCAATTAACTGCTTAACTCAACTGAGCAAATGAGAGGAACAAGTTATTTAACACAAAATCTAGCCAAGAAGATAAAGCTGCAGCATCTTTTACCTTGAAGCAATGGAGAGACTCCATAGAACTAATCTGGTCCTTACTCTTCAATCAATCACAGCTGAAGTGAAGATCTAACTTCTGAACCCACAAAAATTCAAAACAAATGGGACTTCCCACATCCTATCAAGAACTTTATTCATTACAACTTTCATTCTTACTTCCAAATTTGGTAGATTGATGTTGGTATGAAGAATTGAGAAATCAAAAGAGTGCAGGAATAGGAGAGAACATTTGTCAGTGCTTGAATCATTCAAGAGCTTGAGAACTCCTAAGGAATAAGAACCCTATAATTCTGAGTCTATAAATCAGCTTCTTGTAACTTGGCAGCCCACAAGTCATTCATCACCAGCAGGATAGCTTTATAGAAGGAGCTTAGCCATTTACAGACTTCTCACAGAGAGAAGTAGAACTAGCTACATCCATAAATCTATGTCATAGGGTTTTTACAGAACTTCCAATCCACACTAAGATATGGAAGACCAGGCACACTTTGCTTTGAACTTATTAGAGCATGGAAAGAATTAGAAGATTCAGAACTTCAGATTTTAACAAACTGGACTTCAAATAGTGCCCTTCAAGAGGGTTAATCTCATTGAAAACTAAAGATTTATTCATGTAGGTAATAAAAAATAAGACTACTGGAATCTTTTTTTTAAAGTCCTTTAAGGTGTTTGGAATCAACATAAGAGAAAAGGAACCAGGGGACCATCATGGCCAAGGCACTAAGAGTCCATTGAATCTTCAACTTGGTAAAGCCAAGGACTTTTGATTTCCACTCACTCTAGATTTCACACACTCCTAGCATCTCCTCTTGCTTAGCAACAAATCTTTCAAGAACTTGATCAAAACCATTCAGAAAAAGACTTTGCAGACTTTTAACACCCCTGGAAAAAATGTGAAACAAATTGGACCTTCAAAGAATGTCTAGGTCACACAAATTGACACGATGAAAGCAAGGGTCAATCAGATATTTAGAAAATGGAACAATACAATCACTATTCAAAACCTTCTGGACTTCCAGGAGGCCTCAACCTATAAGCCACTTCTCTATAAATATAAAAATCTGGTCCTAAAGATTTCACATACTTTCCACAGTACTAGCAGAGGAGACCAAAATCTTCCAAGCATCAAAGGAACACACTCATGATGGAAAGGATGTTCAGAATAGAAGATAGAGCTATCTTGTCTATGTGAGAAGAAAGAAAGACTGAAATTGTGGGGATCTCTACCCAAAACTGAGAGTTTTAGAGAGGTTGGAATTTGAGGAGGTTGAAAGTTTTACCCAAACTCCTGTTTTACCCCAAACCCTGTTTTGCTAAAAACTCTTGTAGTAAGGATCATGTTCCTGCACTAAAGCAATAAAGGGATGCTTCTTAATTATGCACCTACCTACTATTCTAGCTTAGGAACACATGCATGCACTCATAACACATAGAGGTCATTACCACTTGAGAATGAATACTATTAGTTTGTGCAGAAGAGGAAAAGGGTTGCACAGATAAGGCATACCTTCCAGACACAGTGGCATCAAATGAGAAAGCTACAAGATGGAATCCTGGGTTCTCCTCATCTTTCTCCAGCCGCAAAGTTGCCTTCTTCAAGTTGACATCATTCTGGATTGTGTTGGCTTTCTGGTGCTCAGCAACTTCTGGGATTGTAGATGGTGAAGTAGAGCGAATCTGAGGAGGGACTGGACCTGCTGTTCTGTATCCCTGTGGTGGTGCATTCATGAAGTACTGCCCATTACTTGGATGGTAACCTTGCTGGAAATAATGCGCCGAAGTCATTGCTCCATTGTAATTAGGAGGATAGTAGTAAGGCATGTGGTAGCCACTGGTGGAATAGGGGCCTGGGGGTGGTGGATATGGGGCAGGTCCTGGAAGAGGAATCACATGTGCTCCTGGGTATCCTGTCGGCGGAGGAATGGTCCCAGGGGACTGCTGTATGCCTGAATTGTGTTGTATTCGGCTATTACGCCTGCTGCTTTGTCCACCCCCCATCTTCCTTTCTTTCTCTCCAAGCCCTCTCTCTCCACTACTACACAACTCTGTGGCAGAGGTTTGGAAATTGGGGGATTTAGAAAAAAACTCCTGCCAACTTCTTTAGTGTCTATGTACTTCCCTGCCCGGATGTTTCAATAGAAAACTCTCTTTTAGATTTCAAAAACAGCAGCTGATGCTTGCAAAACACGTTGTCAGAGTTTGGAGAATTGAGGCAGCTTTTTCCCTCCTCTGCCTCTCAAACAAGATGGACATATCCATGATGTGGAACACTGGGACACGTGAAACCCTAACCCCACTAACAACATGAAACCTTTGGAAACTTGCCAGCTGATGCTGCCTTGTTTGCTGTACAGATCTGAAAACTCGACAACCGCTTTTTTTTATCTGCGTGGATTAACAGACAACAAAATCCACAGACAAGACAGGAACAGACAGCGCAATTCTTAATCCACAACACAAAAACCTAAACGCCCATTACCTACTCCTTCTTCGTTCCTTCCTGCACACCTAATCTGTGAATTCAGACTTCTCAGCAGCACCATCACCACCTCCGCAATCTCCGAGCCGCCGGAAGGAATCGCCATCTATAATCATGATTGATTGCTCCAAAGATCACCGTGATTTTGTCCCTTGCGATCAAAATCTCGCTTCACTCTCTTCCTGATTCAATGATCCCAGATCCTACAAACAGTTTCGCTTGATGATTGCTCCAGACACAACACGACAAAAGAAACATACCTTGCAATAATACTTCTTCTTCTTCTTCTTCTTCTTTCCCCACTACGCGCTTCCAAATGGATCCACACGCCCCAACCCTAATCCCAGAGCGGTCCGGACACAACAAAATCTCCAAGCGTTGGAAGGAAGGCCCCCCTAAAAAAAGATGAATAAGCGTATCTCTCAGCGGTGCTCAGTATTGTGACCCTGCAAAGAATATTTCTCAAATTAAAGTTTAGTTACACTTGCTTTTTTCCAACCCCACCCATAAAACTAAAACTGGGATTGCAAATAGGTGCGAGACTACTAATACCAACCCACCTCGACCAATCGAACTATCTAGCCAATCAACAGCAGGTGTCAGGCGTTGCTGTGCTTTTTGCCGGCCTCAGCAAACTGTGCATGATTGCTTTCACTTTCCTTCCAATCAGCAACAGGTGTCAGTCGGGCTTTGCTGTGTGCCTTTGACTGGCTTCTTCGGCACTCCGTGCAAGAAGAAGGCTTTTACTTTCCTTCGTGTAATTCTAAATTCTTGTTTTGTTTGAATTTGTTTC
>Ga0116228_10002758_pt1 | contig 15245 bp, 12 predicted proteins | sample S1TSphfallax_2_FD_89694 | JGI IMG/M metagenome (GOLD analysis project Ga0116228, IMG submission 89694) | Host-associated microbial communities from peat moss isolated from Minnesota, USA - S1T2_Fc - Sphagnum fallax MG | ecosystem: Host-associated > Plants > Peat moss > Unclassified | place...
AAAAAATTTAATATTAAATATATTCTAAGTATGCTATCATATTAATGAATTATAAACACATTTATTTAGAGCTAAGTAAGAAAAGATTTAATTTTTCTCGGTAAGTTGCATCTTATATTTTTTTCCACATTGTTCGGAATAGAATGAAAGTGAACTTCCCAAAATAGTGATAAGAACTAGAACTTATTTCCTTCTAATGGTCGGTCTGAATCCTGTTAAGAGCTTTCAAAATGTGTTAAAACTTTTTGTTCTACATAAAACATCAAAATATGAATCATAAAACGCACAAAACAACAAGCTCGTGAAGTTCAATGGGGGAAATGAAACATCCTATGCTTTGAACCTTGTCAAATCTGCAAGCATTGTCCCTTTGTAGGAATGGCCATTAGCCAATATAAATTTAAATATAAATATGTAAAATTCAAAGGTTGAGACCATGTGTACATAAAGGCAAACCAATCCTTGGGTGGTATTAGTAGGAGTCATTTCAAAGAATGGTTAAAGAACCAAAATTCGCCAAATAATTTTTCGACCTTTTTTAAAAAAAATGTTTTCATATTATAGTTTTTTTTTTTTGTTTATCATTTTCATGCACTACATATGACCTTAAAATTTTATTTTAATCAACAAAGATGAAAATCACAACAAATTTGTATTCTTAATTATCATAGCCCCTTGAGGAGTCACATTCCTAAACTTTGAAAACTCATAACTAAATCATATCTACCCAATTAATTACATAATAAAATGTTAAAATAGAATACTTTCAAAGATGTGTAAAAAATTTATTTCCTCAAACAAAACCAAAACATGTTTCAAACTTGTGTTCTTGACCAAAAAAGTTCAAGGAAAAGAAACATTATTACATTCTTTAAATTAAATACAATGATTAAAGAAATCAAAATGTAAAATATTTTTTATATCATTAATTTTTCAAATTTTGTAAAACCCAATAAATGTATTTACAGAAAAAAAATCTAATGAAAATATATATTTAATTCTTTCTTATATTCCTCCAAAATTGAACAAGTCTAATAAAATGAAGGTGTACATGCCCAAGGGGTACACTCTTTGTAAAATTTATAAAATATATGAATAAAAAATATAGGGTGCCATATATTGTTTGTTGGGTAAAAACAATAATTTAATTAGTTTTTAAATATTGGTATGTAATATATTTTTTAAACCAATGTATAAATAATATAAGGTAATATGCATTAATCCCAAAAAAAATTATGATTAATATAAGGTGGTTTAAATATGTGTATATTAGAATTAGATAATAATAGGGCGAGGAAAAATAAGCTGAAAATACCTAATATCCCTTGAACAATACCTTGTTTGATGCATGAAGGTTAAAACCACATTTTCAAAATCTATAACTTCTAGGGTCAAAAGCACATTTGAACCAAATTTGTTCAAATCAATTATAAAAATAATTTTCAGTAGTTCAAGTCCTTTTACCTTTCTAATTATTGATGTTAAAATCCTTTTCAATTTTCAAAAGGAACGCTACACATTTGGTAGAAAAATAGAACATTTGAAAATAATAAAAACTATCCACTTTTAACGTTTGAGTGCTTTGAATATGTAAAAAAAAAATTAATTTGTATCAAACTTTGAGCATGTAAGTTTTTCCATTAATGAAAAATATTCCAAAAGCTTTTATGACAATCCAAACTATTATCTTTCCCTTGTGATCTTTCAAATATACAAAAATGCAGTTTTAAGGAGTGTCCATTCACTTGAGTGGCTCCTTTGACTATGTTTTTACCCCAATGTACGTACTCAAAACAAAGATGTATCAAGGAGAATAGTCAACAATGGTACTAAGCCAATGGTAGGCATAAATCAAATAGATTGAATTAATTGGAATAAAAAAGATGGCAAAATTAAAGCCAATTTATTCTATACAATTGAAAGATTCACAACTCCAAATGAATAAATGATTTGAAAACATCCAAAGAAATGTGTGATGGTTTTTATAATATGTTTGAAACCAAGCAATCATGTGTTAAAAAAAGAAGTTATACAACATGAAAATGCCTAAAAAGGATTCAATTATGTGGCATATAAATAATTTCAAATCAATATTTGAATAATTAACTACCATAGGGATATTAGTATTATCAAATGATGAAAATGCAACAGCACTATTAAGCACAATGGTTACTTAAACCATATATGAACAACTTGTAATGTCATTAATCAAACAAAATACACTCATTTTATAAACAATTGGTGGACTACTTGTACAAGGAATGAGAAGAAAATATTTGGGAAAAAAACATGGAATATGAAACCCCATAGTTTTGTTCATTGTTTAAAGGCTTAAAGTTTGGTTCACCATTCTGTCAAAAAGAAAGGAGGTCATTCGCAAGATAGTCTTCAGAAACTTCCAATTATCTAAAGAAAGGAAAATATGTTTTTGCAAGAAATGTAATTAGGCCATATATATAATAGATTGTCAAAAAAGAAAAAAAAATTTGAAAAAGCAAATCGAGCTTATAGTGTTAGGAACACTAAATTATTTATATAACTTCATTTTGAACTCAAGATACATTCAATAATATCTAGTACCTTGATTCAAGCACAATGTAGCATATGACCAAATACAATCAAGATTCATCACATACTCTACAATGTGAAGTTTGCCTCCCCCCCCCCGGCCCCCCTAAAAGTGTTTTTGGGAGGACCGAGTGACACTAATCATGAAATTCAAGGACAAGAGCCATAGTAAGTATTGAATTTGATGATGGTAATCCAAAGAAACATGTTGAGAATGTTTTTCACAACCTTGGTCTAATTAGAAGAATTTAATGTCAGTATGTCAAAATTAAGCTAGGATGTATGTTACAAGTATGAATTTAATTATGAGTCATGTCCCATTAAAAATACAAAGTAATTTAATTCTAATCAATGGCAAAAAGTTACCAACACAAATTAGCAAATTCTAAAAGTCAACTACAAGATTTAATGCATGGTCTAGATCTATTTAAAGTCAATTGCATTTGAGATGAATATAAAGATTGTACTAGTTGATTAAAAGTAAAACAACCAAGAAATAAGTTTCCAACTAAATGGGGAAAAAAAGCAAATCAATTACTTGAATCCTCATGCATTCAAATTTATGTGGTTTGTTGCAAACAATGTTTTTGGGAGGATCATGTTATTTTGTGATGTATTTATAAATTATCACACAAAATGGACATTCTAATGAATTTTATGAAACAAAAGCATGCAAGTGTGTAGACAAGATAAAATATACAAAACTTGAATTCTTGTCCAAGGTTAAAATAGGGTGAAAGTGGATTTTAAATAACAAATCTCATCATAAAAATTTTGCACAATGTTCAATGTTTTTTATTTAACTATGATAAAATAATAATAATAATTTTAATTAAGTAATAGGCATTTTTTTCCAAATTTTACATTGGAAAAATAAGTTTTTAAAAGGTTTCTCTAAATTCAAATAGTTTTTCAATTTTTTTGGTTGTAGCTTTTTTTTAATTATTTTTAAATTATTTTTTAAAAAATAAAATATTTAAATATTTAAATATATATTTTAACATACTTGATGATCTTTATAATATTTTAACTTCTAGTGCATCGATATTTCAATAGTACTTGTTACCTATTTATAATATACTATTTTTCTTAGTTACATAAGTTTCTTAGTTATAAAATGTATGATAAATTCAATGGAGTGCAAAATGAAACTTTCATAATGAAATTAAAATAGATTTGAATCCTTTCTTGTGTTTAATATGTCAAAAAGTATCTCATTTTCTAGTTCAATTTTGAATAGTGAACTTTGTTTTTGGATATTTTACAATGCTCTCACACAAAAACATAATTAAAGGAGTCATTCAAAGGGGTGGACACTATTTTAAAAATATATTACCTTTGTATTTAGGTGCTATCACAATCAAATGAACCAATGGTGATGAAGGACTCAAAGATTGTAATCCTTTTTGTAGTCATTTTCACTTTCTCATAAAAGGACTTTTAGGATGAAATCGTTTGTAATATATTACTATAAATACATCACATTTTTTACATTAACTTTTCATGAATAACTAAGAATTTTTTTTAAATGTACAAATTTTGCCAAATTCTACGAACTTTCGTTTTGAAAAATTATCTTAATTTCAAATTGTATGAAAATATGCTAATTATTTAATTTTTTTATTTTATTGTTTCATAAACTACAACTTTTGTTTAGATGTCATGTACATTACACCCAAGTTACATGTTGTAAAAGACTCTTGAAATTTTAAAATTATGTTCAATAGATTTTCAATTTTTTTAAATTTCAAATTTCACAACTCTCAAATTGTGAGTGCTTTATGAGCGTGGATAATCAATTAACATGATCTCAATTTTATTCTCATCAAGATTCCTTTATAAAGAGAGTCTTTAGCTTAGTAATTTACAAAATTGACTAATCTATATGCAACTATTGTTCAAGTTCAAAGGTCTTCTACTAAAACCAAAACCCAAATTATTATTTTTTGAATTTTTATTTTGAATTCTTCAACATTCATATTAGTCATTTAGTAGAAAATTACACAATTAACATGGCATTAAAGTGTCACCACGAAAATATATCTAACAAGATTACAATTTTTATTAAATTTTGGCAATTGTTCAACATACATTTTGGCTCGTTTAATTGCAACTACACCCTTTGAAATAACACAATGGAAAAAAAATGATTTTGAAATTGATTTTTTCTTTCTTGGGGGGAATTGGTTCCATTACTTATGAACTTTAAATTATAAAAATTACATGTAAATTTTTTTCTTTGAACACTTGTCTTTTTTTAACATTTAAAGAAGTCAAAACATTTCTTTTTTTTTGTTTCAAACATCATATCTTATTATCAAATGTGCACCATTCATTCCCAAAATTGAAGAGCATATTATATTCATTTTGATGATTAAAAAAGCTAAAGGAGTTGACATGGGTAAAATATATATTTAATACAAATATTATATTTGGTTCAAATGTGTTTTTGACTTCAAAATTACAAGAATTGATTATGTGTCTTTAACAAAAACTTAGTTACATATGGTGGAGAACATCATATTAATTTATAACGGGTATGATGTTAAATAATTTTTCCATCAATTTCCAACATGTTTTGAATAAAGCATAAAATTTTAGGTTCAATTCTCAATGTTTCTATACTTGAAAATGTTTTATGTAGTAATTTTTTTCCAAATAATGTAAAAGTAAATTTAACATACAACCTTGGGATGTGTACTTTGTGTTGGATTCATTTGTTACATTTAAGAAAAAATAAAAATTGCATGCACAATCAATTCATGTACTTGAAATTCATTGATATGGAAGATAGAACATTTGCGCAATTTGATTATAAACAAACAACATTGTGAAAATTTGGATTAAAAACTTATTTATCCGTTGGATGTGATGAAGCCTAATTTTGGGAAATCGCTTTTTCGTGGGCATCTCTAGCCCCTTTAATTGTGTTTGCTCTCAAAAGAGTGAAGCGTTATAAAAAGTCAAACTATATTAAGACACAATTGAAATCCCAACATTACATAAATTGAAATTTCTTAAACAAATAATGGTGGAAATTTTATGTTTAAACAATTTAATTAGTTTTTCATAGGATATGGCATTATAGGACAACTCATAGATCCTTAAAATCCACAACTTAATGGTGTTGCCAAGATGAAGAATCATATTCTAATTGAAAATGCAAGGAGCATGATTTTCAATGTTGGGATTCTGAATATAATGTTTTGGGAAGAAGCCATGTAGCCATTGCCACATGTGTTCAAACATTATGCTAAAAATACAATATCCATTATTAGGATATTTTGCAATTATTTCCAAATTTTTGTCATGTAAAAATGTGTGTCATTTGGTTGTGCACAACCAACATCCCCAAGTCATCAAATTAGGACGACATGACTAAAACCATTCAACCCTAATCATCATTAGATTGCAATGTGAATAAAGTAATATGAAATTTTATCATATTGACCCCAATTGACCAAAATAGATTAAATAAATGAATGGAAGTTTAAAATGAACAAAAAAAACTGGAAATTCCAAGGCATTCAAATACGAAGTTTTTATATACATGTGAAGTTGATTTTCTAGTGAAATCATGTGAAATCTTATGTATTTATATAAACCAAAATTATAATGTATAATAATTTTCAAATTCTCAAATATACATGTTTATATTAATAATGTGATGACAAATATTTGTCACAAATTGAAAAGGTGGTCAAATGGTTATTAGTAATTCAATGTTTGTTTGTGGCCGAAATAAAAGGTTCAATTTTTTTTGTAATGACACATTGACATAATCAAAATGAATCAAGTAAATTTTTGGGACTTACATGAAAATAGTTGACTTAAACTCATCACTTTGACCATATCATTGCACTGACATGGTTGACAACCTAACATGATTGCTAAAAGATGAAACTTTGAAAAAAAAATAACAATGAATGTGTTCACAAACTAAATCAAAACAAGCCCATTGCCAAACTTTAAAATTTTCAATATATATATTTTTGGGGGTATTATGTGAAAAAAAAAAATTAAATCCCACCCTTTTATGCACATATTTAAGTCATCCTAAATTTAATGATAACTTTTCATTTGCATCAAATTTTGATACCTTATATTCAAATAGTACTTGGAGTGGACAAGAATGATGAAATGCAACTAAACATGGTAAGATCATGTGATAAGATTTTATTTTGTTTTCACATATTATATGTACTTAACATATCTTCTAACTAAGTGATTGGGAGATAATAAAGCAAAATACCCATGTTTAAAGTGTTTAGTTTTTTTCAAAATGATTTAGCTATGAATGGTGTGAAGGGATCCTTCACTTCATGCTCTTCCATGTTTGGTTATTAATTCATTTACTAATACCAATTCACTTATTGACCTATGAGTTCAACCTACTAACAACTAATACCTAAAATATTTAACACTCACACATTTATATACATATAATACTAAGGATTAACACATTTTTATATTAATTATATTTTGATTACATAATAAACATTATAGAATTAATTAAATTATAATTTTTACCTAAGTACCAATATATGTGACTTTATATTTATACCCATGAATGGCATGTTTTGGTGTACTAAATGCAAATTACTCATAGTTGTAATTGGGGACATAATTCTAGAAGGATGAAATGATAAAATCCTATTGTTTTCGGATGCCCATTTTTAAAAAGATTGGAAATGAAGTACATAGACAAGTCCCACAAAAAGAAAAGAAAAAAAATTAGGTAATAATTTAAACATGCAATGTCTCCGCCTTGCATACAATGAAAACATAAAGGGATATAAGTTATATGATATACAAACCAAGTCACAAATGAAGAAGATTTGGAGTGGTCTCAAATGTCCAAATACAAGATATCCTCCACAACCATAATTGGTCCAATAATTTGTTGAAATGAAGACATTGTTGTAAATGACAAAGAATCCAACTTCGAAGTATATGTGATTGTGGGACTAAATGTGAAGATTCAAGAAGAAATGATGGACTTGGACATGACTCCCAATTCAATGTTGCACAAGAGAAAAAAGTAGCCTTCACAAAGGGTAATTTGATCTTCTTTAAATTTTGTTTAAACATAGGCTTGCACTACACTTGAAGCCTTTGAGCAAACCCACAACTTTCAAATAAAGATGTCCATGGCCCCTAAACCTTGAAAAAACCTAAAAATTTGACCTTAAAGATAAGACTCACTACCTTAAGCAAAAACAAAGTAAATGCTTACCCGAGTTGGAACAAGACTGTTTAAGAACCAACACTGGTTAAATGTTCAATGTAGCCATTTTCACACTGCAACTCACACACACCGTGTGAACGGAGCTGCTGTTTACGTCCTTACTTACACGTACAATAATGATGAGCACAGTGGATGGCATGCAAAGTGTGTCGCCAGAGTTGTGGGAATTAGGGTTTTCACTTCTAAGCCCAGGTTGCTCGTGTGTGTGTGTGATCGATTGATTGTTGGTGGTGTCTTTGTGCGATCCGTAGTCGGCAGCAGAAATTTTTATTTTTTTTTGTTATGGGGATTGCAGAAGTCCCTTGTTTTGCAAAGAAAGCCCTATAGGCTTCGAAAAACTCTTCTGCAATTGGGCCACTTCTGTTCTGTTTCAGGGGGGGGGGAATGTTGGTAGAGGCAGAGGAGGAAACCCCCTCGGATGCATGGGGGGCGTGAAGACGAAGAAGAGGCCATTGCTATTTTGCTTGTGTGCAGTTGTTGATATTAGTTGTGGATCGGGAGGGCGTTTGGAAGCATCTGTCTGTGTTTGTTGGAATTAGGGTTTGGCTTTGGTTGCTTTGAGCCAAAGGTGTTGCTGTGTTCATGCAAGAGAATATGCTGCTTGCAATGGGCAAACCATCAAGCCAAGGTGCCGTGGAGAAGGAAATAAGTTAGTGAATGAGGAAGATTGTGTGTGAATATGGCATTCATTACACATGCTTTTCTTTAGATGCTAAAGTTTTATTTTCCAAATTCTTACAGCCAATTCAGGAGCTAGAGAACAAGAGAGAAATGGCCTTGGCTGCTGCATTCAATTGGATGCCATGGTTAGCATTGGGCGATGTCGCAAATGTAGGGCAGTTGACAGGCCTAAATGCAGTGCAGTTGATTGGGATGATCATCAGAGCTGCCAATAATGCACGCATGCACAAGAAGAACTGTCGCCAATTTGCACAACATCTGAAGCTCATTAGCAACTTGCTGGAGCAGCTCTCATTCTCAGAGCTCACAAAGCGTGAGGAGACAAGGGAGCCTCTAGCACTGTTTGAGGAGTCACTGCGCAAGGCAGTGGTACTTGTGGAGAGCTGTAGGGATAAGAGCTATCTATATTTGGTAGCCATGGGTTGGGTGTATGTGAACAAGTTCCGTGAGTACGAAGACGAGATTGACAAATACCTAAAACTCATTCCCCTCATCTCTCTTGTGGAGGATAGTCGGGTAAGCTTGAGTTCTTTTCTATACATTCCTTTATATCCTTTGCATTGCAACACATGTAGAGGGATTTATTTCCTAGGGTTTCTGTCTTTCCAAACATTGTTATGAAATTTGTACTTTGATTGTGTCACTCACTCCATGTTGTCTTCATCACATAGTTATGTCACCAATCATCTATCCTTTTCTCTTTGGTTTTTAGTATTATGAGAATTGACCTTTTGGTAAAGGATGGAGGTTGTTAGTTCTTTTCAAGTCTATGACATTTCATGATCCTTACATTATGTTTGTTTGACCTTGAAAAACAACACTGAGAAAGCAGTTCTGTTGTGCTGTACAGAAGAAACTAAAGGCAATTGAGAAGGACCGCAAGCCATACACTCTTGAAAATGATGAACTCAAAGTGCAAGAGTCGCTGCTGAAGCGTGACCTTTCTCGAAAGAATTCTAGCAGCCTTTCTCGGAAGGATTCTAGCAGGCTATCACGCCAACTTTCAAAACGATACCCCGGTGTGCCTTTAACAGAGGCATTGCGAACAGAGAATGAGATGTTACGAAATGAGTTGCAAGTCATGAAGGTCAGTTTCTTTTTTGCATGTCAGCAATTGGCATGCAACTTATAAATTTGAGGGAAACGGAATACTCTTCCATACATTTTGTTGATTGCCAATTAGGATTGTTTCACTTGTTTCTTTTGGGTTATGAATTGCAGGCACGCATGGAGGTTCAGCATTGCAATGTGATTGAGCGTCTTATTGAGGTTACAGAGAATGAGAATCTTCCAACCTGATTCAACAAGTTGACAGTGACGTTGTTCCAGCGTGAAGGGAAGAAGCTCTGTTGCTGAAGCTCTCAATAATATGCCTTGAACTTACATACAAAATCACAATTGGCAAGGCACCATATTGTGAAACACTTGTAAATAAATGAAGTGGCAAACCATGATATATATTGCCACAGCTATCAATAAGCGGCAGCACCAACTACACTGACATGAAAACAAGCTTGTGTTTATGTTACACAAACACAATATTGTCTTCAGTGGTTACACCATAGTACCTAGCTGACAATTTCCTAATGCAGAGCTCTTTGACCAAATTCACTTGATCTGGATTTTGAAAGTTGAGCTTTGTTGATACATGCCTTCAGTGAGCTGTATCAGATTTGGCAACCAATCATCAGCTGGAATTTGTGACTTTGGCAGGGGGTTGAGATTGTGATATCTTCTGACAGATATTAATCCAGTTCTTGCTTGCATTGTATGGTATATTTGTGGAATATGTTCTGCACTGCTGAATCATGCAAGCAAATATGTAGAAAAATACAGAGATTGGTCTCCAATAGGAAAAGTTGCAAAGACCCAATCTTGCAATTGTTACCAAGATCGTGTTGAAGCAAACATTTTGCTCATATGAGTCTGTTTCCAACTTGCTCTTGAATCCTTCATGTGTCCTTTAAACTCCAATGGGATTGTGGAAGTCTCTCCAGATCCAATCCAATCCAATTCAACCCAAAAGGGCTTTTTAGTTTGGATAGCATTAGAGGGGCATGCTTGAGGCAGCTTTTGATAATTTTCACAGAGATGAAGACACTGCTAGAAACGTTTTCAAATCTCATTGTCTTAGTAAAATAGAATTTGTGAAACTGTGCAGAGATTTCTTGGGACCCTCACTGCCTTCCATAAGAGACAGTTCCGTATTATAAAATCACAAATGTTAGAACTCTTGTTTATTAAGGAAATCTTAAAATAACCATAAGAACAAGAGATAACTCTTCTCTCCAAAGTTGGGTGCTTAAGCAAACATGAAACTTTTAAAGCCATAGCTTATGTCCCTAAGCAAACAAGCAACTTTTGAGTAAATGATTAGTGAAACCAAAAAAGCTTAGTTGGATTCCTAAAATTACCATCACCCTCCTCTCTTCAACAACCAAACCTAGCTCATATGCTTAGTCAAATGGCCACCCATGTCTAATTCAAGGGAGAAACAACCTGCAGATAAAAAGAGCATTCAATTCTCTTGTAGAAATACAGAAAGTCAACAATGGTGGCACTTGGGCACACATACACACAATCTATCAATGAACTCAAGAGAGCTTGTCAATAACACCTCATCGCAATATACAGCTCAAACTTGCAAAACTCAAGGTTTTTCTTCTGTCAAGCAATAGGAGGGGATTGGGGGGGGCATGCATAGCAAAAAAAATTTACCTGAGCCAATTGGCTATACAACAGATTATCGCATTTTCCGAACCAGGCAGAAAACACACACATACCTGGGGACAAAATTTAAATTTTTTTCTGCTTAAGGCAAAAAATTATTTCACAAAAAGCTAAACAAATTGGACCCAAATTTGTTAGCTTCACAGGAAACTGAAACTGCTGGCTGTTGCTGATAGATATCCCTCTCTACCATATCCCTCTTACCCATACTGCAACAGAAGAGCAAAAGTATACAGCAAATTTCAGTTTGATACAAAGCAATGCTCATTTCTGGAGGGGGCACTAAAAACTCTGCCCTTATTGATGATCTTCATGAGAATGCAGGAAAAAACAATCCGGACTTGGAACAAGGAAGCCCTCCTTTGGTGAAGAAAATCCCACAAAAATGTAGCTAAAAAAAGAACCCACCATAGTTGTTGCCATCTTCACCCCCATTTGCAACCATGCCATTTGCAACAACACCATTTGCAATAACCCAGTTGCAACTATGCCATTCGCAACTACTCCATTTCCAACAACCCCATTCGCAACTACTCCATTTGTAACAACCCCAATTGCAAATACTCCATTTGCAACAACCCCAATTCACCACTACTCCATTTGCAACTACACTGCCATTCTTTACCTTTCAAAGCTGAAAATGGCAAAGCTCTGCTGCAACAAAAGCTGCATCTTCATCCTGTTCCTCCTCAACTATGCCATTCACACCTTTGAAAGCTCAAAATGGGGACACTCTGCTGCTGCAACAAAAGCCTTCTTCAACTTCCTCCTCCTTGACTACACCATTCTTCCTCAACTACACCATTTGCACCTTTGAAGGATGAAAATGGGAAAGCTCTGCTGCAGCAACAAAAAAGCCTTTCTTCATCTTCTTCCTCCTCAACTACACCATTCACACCTTCGAAAGCTGAAAACGTGAAAAGCTCTTTTGCTGCAAACAAAAGCTCCTTTGTCCTCTCCCTCCTTAACCAACCCATTTGCACCATTGAAAGCTGAAAATGGGAAAAGCTCTGCTGCTGCAACAAAAGCCTTCTTCTTCATCTTCCTCAAGATTGAAAATTAACTACAGAGAGAGAAATAGAGAAAAAGCAGAAGCAAGAAGAATCAGAGCTCCTCCTCCTTGGTTCCAATGTCCAAACTGATCAAGAATTCTGCAAATCTTACAATTGTGTTTGTGGGTGTTTTGTTTTAATTGTAGATTGATCGAAAGACCTTCAAAGATGTTCTCCAAAGTAAGCCAAACTGGCAGACATCTGAGAAAGCTGAAAGAAAAAAACTCCGAGAAAAAGGCTTCAGAAAAAGTTCTCTTCTTCTCCTTCAAGCAATCTGCGATTTGAGATGTCCATAAATTCGACTCTCTCATTCGAATTTCTCGAGAGTGGGTCGAGTGCGAGTGCTACCCGCCACAGGTGCTCTACTTTGTCCAACAGAAGATTGTTGCAATGTTTCACCAAGGTCAGAATTCCGATGCATTTGATCGAACCGTCGTTTCTCTCTGTACCTGTGAGCGAGGATGGCCAAGACAGAAAGGAGTGCTATACCTCCTACAACACCCACCACAACGCCCACGGCAATCTTCCAAGCATTGGACTTGTGCTTTGGACCAGGCAAAGGAACTGTGGGCGATGGCGCAGGAGCTGGAGAAGTTGCTACAGCATGACCCACTAATGCAACAGCTCCCAGTTGCGTGAAGTTGCAGACATAAGGTCCATTCCCTGTGGCAACACTAGTCCCTGTGCTTGTGGCATTCCCTGTTGAGGAAGAGAACGACGTGCAGAGCGGCGATGTGCCTGAAACAAATGGCGAGGAAACAGCAGCAAATGTGACTTTGATCGGGCCACTGGCTGCTGTTGCATTGACGCCGTATTGGGTCGGGTCGACGGAAGTGATATTGCTTGCGTCGTAGACGGCAACGCTCACAACGGGGCTCAGAAAGTCGAGTCCTTGCGGCGGTTCGAAAAGCGCGGAGCTCAAGTTACTACCGAAGTTCTGGTACACGACGATTAGCCTATGGACTCTAGCGAGGATGTAAGTGCCGATGGGTATTTGGAATTCCTGCAGCGCAACTCCACGAGCCAAGAACGAGTGCCGCACTAGACGCACAGCTTGCGCCGTCACGCCTGACAGTGTCGCCGGAACTGTCACGTTGTGGGGTATGTACTCTGCTAAGTTCTGTGTCGCAATCGCACTGAACGCTGCCTGTTGTAGGATTTGATCCGCCGATACCATAGTAAATCCAGTACTATTTGCTGCAGTCGCCGACTCCACCAAGAATCTACTACCAAGGCTTCCATTGATCGCATCCCCTTCGACTGACATCACATCGGAAACGAGAAGCAACAAAATGATGAGAGCAGCTGCAGGAAGAAGAACCCACGACCTGAGTACTCCAGCTGCTTCTTGCCTGCATGATCCCTGCCTCCATTGTCGATGGCCATCCCTGCAGCTTATACTCTTGTACTGAAGCTCAACGTCGTTGGACATTAGATATGTTGATCTACAAGAGTTAGAGGAAGCAGCTGCAGCTGGTTGCCGTGAACAAGACATGAAGACTTCTTCAGAATATGGGTGCAACTGTAGTGATTGTACTGCAGCAGCCCGCGAATAACCATAACTAGTACTACTAGTGCTTCTTCTACTATCACTGCAAGCTTCGGAAGCGTCGACCCGCGTCATGATCTCTTCGCAAGACGTCTATTCTTCTGCTTCTTCCCCCACTTCATTTCCAACTGATGCCTTAATCTCCGCCTGTCTCTCGCGGCCGGTCGAGTTCCCAAAACCTAAGACGTCTACCCGCGACACACATATGTGGCCGGTTTCCGCCGGGATAATATAGTTTTTTGCACCGCTCGCGGCACTGAAAGAAAAGTCCCAAAACTATGTTGCAATTATGCTTCAAAAGTGGGATGCCATGGACTCTTCTACTCCTGGTCCAAATGACAAAGAGCAACCCATGATGCTTGAGTATCCCAGCTTACCTCCAACAAGTCTTCCCAAAGATGCCCGAAAGCTGCTGTCAGATCTCTAGCTGTACTTCTGCAGCAGCTCTGCTCTCCTCGGTGCTGCTCCAAGAACCCAATGATGCACAAAATGTGGGTCAGCCAACTGACAACTAGATGTAGGCGAAGTGATCGGGGACGTTCATGAATCCCTGATGACCTCGAAGCTTTCAGATGCCGAATAGAACTCGAGACTTGAACAATATAATGTAGTTGGAGACTGCAGCATCAGAAGCTTGCAGGCGAAGAAGAGCCGCCGAAAAGGAAACCCAAGTACAGATCTAGGTAGAGCTGAGCTCGGATTAATGTAGGTTTCTGCAACTGCTGCGACGAACACGGAAGATCTCGACGCTTAGCAGGTTTATGCAAAGCTCGTGGATGACTCTCAATCTAAGCTTCTCGATAGAAGCTAGCTATATACGAAGATCAGGATCATGCTGCACACCCAAGCCGCGACCTTGACTGCAACTTCTGACAAAGACTGTGGCTTAGTCGATCAGAACAACAACACTAGGGCTCGAAAACAGAGAAAGCTGGGGGTATTAAGAAGAAACTTCTACAATGCAGCTAGCTCAGTGCACAAGACGACGTTTCTCGACAGCTCAGGAAAGAAAGAAAAAGAGCTAACTAGACAACAACAGAAGAAACCTCAGATCATAGCTTGATGCAACAACCAGCTGACTTTCGAGTTTGTGTTCACAAAAGTCGGCTAGACTTTCGCAGAAACAATACAAAAGAGGACACAACAAAACAACAGCGCTTGCAAAGATGCAGCTAGCTGCTGTCACTCAACGAAACCCACAAAAACAACATCATAAAACCCAAACCACAAAATGAGTCTGCAAGAAAAAAAAACAACGACAACAATAACAACAAAACTGCAACGTTGGGGTCACAGTTCCCCACACAGTATTGACTGACACAAGAAAGAAAGAGACTCAGAAAGAGACTCTTTCTATCTCTTGTGTATGTGTGTCTGTGTGGGTATGTTGTGTGTGTGTGTCTCTCTCTCTCTCTCT
>Ga0116228_10002760_pt1 | contig 15242 bp, 17 predicted proteins | sample S1TSphfallax_2_FD_89694 | JGI IMG/M metagenome (GOLD analysis project Ga0116228, IMG submission 89694) | Host-associated microbial communities from peat moss isolated from Minnesota, USA - S1T2_Fc - Sphagnum fallax MG | ecosystem: Host-associated > Plants > Peat moss > Unclassified | place...
AGAGAGAGATTTTTCATTAAATAATAAATTATTTATATATTATAATTGATTTTTTTGGGATCTTTTCACATCACTTTTTCCTTTTCATATCATCACTTTTCACATTCTTGGGCCAACAGCACAAGGGCCCACTGGTAGGTATGAAAGATAGGCTTTGGTGGGGGAGGGGGGCAGGTGGAATGTGGTGGGGTCTCGTTTCTTTTGCAAATTTTTCCCCCCAAAAAAAGGAACATTTGTACAGCATTCTACAACTTTCTGTGTGGAATACACCAAAAGAGAGATTCCCTGGTCTTTTACAGTTGCGGAAAATACAGGAACTCTCTGATGTTTTCTGTGCTGGAACCTGCACCCCTTTCCGTCTGGAACCTACATCACTTTCCCTCTGGAATCTGCATCCCTTTCCCTCTGGAACCAGTGTCCATTTCACTTTGGAATCTGCTTCCTTCCCCTCTGGAATCTGCATCTCTTTCCATCCAGAACCTGCCTCGCTTCCCTCTGGAATCTGCTTCCCTCCTCTCTGGAATCTGCATCGCTCTTCCTCTGGAACCTGCATCCCTTTCCGTCTGGAATCTGCATCCCTTCCCTCTCGCGCGCCCTCGCCCTGTGTGCCGCCCCCGTCCCCCGCGTGCGTGTTGCATTTTCTTCGCCGGTTTTCCTCTCGCACAGACAACGCAGCGACAAAAAAAAAAAGACTTCTCTCTCTCTCACTGGCTCAAAAACCGCGCTTCCAGTGACCCAAAATTTGCATCCTTCATTGGGTTTTTTGTTCGAGGACTTTGCAGCTGCAGAGTTTTTTTGGGTAGACCTGAGGCCTTTTGTGAGTCTCGCAAGGGCGGCGTGCAAGGTAACAAAAATTCGGAGCTACAACAATAATCTCCAAGATTTACAGCTTCTTGTTTCAAGAGTCCTAATTGCACAGCACTGATACAATGTTTTTTTTTTCTTCTTTGGATTGCATTCAATCCTCCTAGCTTGTTGGATTCTGCATCTGCGCGCGTCTTCTTTTTTATACAACTGCGTCGTCCCAGAGTAGTTGTTGCTGAATTCGGATGCAGTAGTTATGCCCATTTTAGCAAAGAAGCTTTGAGGGTCCAGAAGCAAAAACTCAATTCAGTAGTAGTGTATTCCCTTGATCCTGTGCGTGCGTGCGTGTGTTTTGCAGACTGAAGTCGCTCGCCCGCTCGCAGAGTCGCACACAAGCTCTCTCGCTATAGGGGGAGAGGAGAGAGCTGAAGCAGCTGGAGTTTCAGAGCATTGAATTAAAAGCAGCAGAAGCGATGGCCAAGAAAGCACTTCACTATTGGAGGAGCATGACAACAGTCGCAGCAGCAGCAGCAGGTACGTACGTTCCACCACAATAAAAGCTCCTTCAACAAAACCTGCACTGAGGAAACGAAAAGAAAAACCTCCAAAGAATGCAAATAAAATAAAGAATTCTGCACTCCACCAGTTCTCCTCTCTCCTTGTCTCTGTCTCTCAATCTGTGTCTGTGTTTTCATGCTGTTGTTGTGGGGTGTGATTTGCAGGTTTGGGATTTAAGAAGGCTGGACGAACATAGCCACCCATTGGTGAGCAAAACAAAGAGACCTTGTCGAGAAACCAAAACCCCTGTGAGACAGAGACACAGAGAGTCCTGCAAAAATGGGTGGGTATCCAACAGGACCCCTCCCTTGTGGGACTGTATACGACCCAACTTGCAAGATTCGCATTCCTAACATGACACATGGAGGTCCTTTGGTGGTGTTCAGTTTCTGGGTGCTTGTCTTCGTGGCTTGCAGTCTTTTCCAGATGTACAAAGCATGGCACCTCAAGAGACATCCTGTGTACCCAGTAGTGAGAGGAGGAGCTGCTGCTGATGGTAGTAGTATGTCATCAGTGAAGTCTAAGCCTGAGAAGAAGAACAAGAAGAAGAATTCCTCAGGGAGCTTCACCAGGGATGACACAACAAAAGAAGCAGATTCAGAACTTGGTGCAGCAACCCAAGTAGTTGTCAATGTTGTGGAAGAAGAAGAAGAAGAAGGATTCAAGCTCAAAGAACAACAACATGTGCAGTTCACAGGGTATAAGTCTGTGGTGTTTGGAGAGATTTGCTATGGTTTGTGTCTGCTCATTTCTCTCAACTTGTTCTGCATCTATCTGCTCGTGTTGCTCGACACATACAACAAATGTCAAGTCAGAGGCATTGACAATCTTTGCTTCTTCGGCAACAACTTCATCTTCGGAACTTACAGAAGGAGTGGCACAGTGAGTGAGCGAATCATTCTTGAGTCCTTTTGTTTTATGCAAGCTTGTGATGCCGATCCTTTTTTTTTGCACCATTAAGCTTGCTTTTTTGAAAACTTGTTGTTTCGCACTGAGCTTGTGGTTCTCTTCATCATCTTTTGTGACAATGCAATTTTTTTTTGTGCAGGTCTTTTTCTCACTATGGTGCATCTCTGTTGTGTGGTTCACAACTTGGGTAGTTTTCAAACGTGATGTGCATAACTGGTTTCGTCTACCATGTCGCCTTTCGCAAGCTCAATTTGTCCATGTGTGGGCACAAGATCAACTTGAGATTCTCTCTATCAATGTGACTATGGTTGTCCATTTTGTGCGCAAAGTGAAGGTGCTGCTGAGCTCCTTGGATCAGATCTTCTCCAAAACCCCCTTTGCCCTTCTCTTAGACTCACCATTTCAGCATCATCCTCTTGCACTTTTTTGAACATCTCCTCCTTTGACAGTTTGAGAGGTCTATGGGTACTCGTGTTGCACGCACTCCAGCAGACCTGTAAGCTTTTTCTGTACTATACAACCAGCTCCTCAAAAGCTTAAGGGAGAGGTAAGAGGCTTCACATCCTGAGAGATCAGGAAGCTCCAAGGAATCTCCACATCCTGAGAGATCAGGAAGCTCCAAGGAATCTCCACATCTGGAGGGATCAGGGAGCTTCAGCAAGCTTCACAATCCTGAGGGATCAGGAACTTTGACAAGCGACTGAGAGAGAGAGGAGAAGAAGCTGGAGTGCTGCCACAGTTCTGATGGGATTTTCAGATACTGAAATTTGCTGCTTTGGGGTTCTGTTCTGTGCAGGAGAAGCTGATTCATCCTTATCAACGAGGATATACTGAGACCATCAAGGTTGCAACCACAAAGTCAGGGAAGCGCCATTTTCTGTTTCAAGGACAGCGTTATCTCATAGAGGAGGACTCGCTACATCGTGCTCATTTCCAAGTAGGCGACACATTTGCTGAGTTCCACCAGGTAAGACAGACTCAAACCAAACTCGCAGGGGGTTTTCCTTCCCAAACTCGTAGAAGAAACACACAAACAAAATTGGATCCTTCTTTGGTTTTCTTCACTGCAAGCAAGTGAGTGAGCAAGTGAGCAAGTGAGCGACTTCTGGACCTTATCATCATAGGTACCTGCTGTATCCATTGATCTGACAAGTATGAACTTTTGTGTCTCTGGACATGATCACCATGACCCATGTGATGATGATGCTTCTGAATTTTCAGGTCTCTCAAGGACTCTCAACAAAGGTTGCTGAATTGAGACTGGAGACACTTGGTCCAAATGAGGTTCCATTTCGGCCTGAGCCTTTCTGGAAATCGATTGTTGAAGAGATGTTCACCTTGTTCAAAGTGTACCAGTTCCTCATCTACTCCATCTGGCTCTGGTTTGCCTACTTGTTTGTGGGAGCTCTTCTGTTCTCCATTGTGCTCATTGCTGCTGCTATTACCATCTTCAACCGTCGCAGGTCCCAATTCGCCATTGCTAAGGTAAGACACAGATCTATGCAAATCCCACAAGACATGTCACATGTGGACCTTTGTCTCATGAGACACAGAGATATCCAAATCCAACAAGTACCCCATGTGGAACTTTGTCTCATGAGACACACAGAGAGAGACACAGAGAGAGAGAGAGAGAGTTGTTTACACATGCGGTTTGTATGCAGTTGACAGCGTATGCAAGTGATGTGGATGTGAGGCGAGATGGTGTATGGACAAAAGTAGACTTTCGTCTGCTCGTCCCTGGTGATCTTGTAAGAGTGAGGAGCAGCTGGAGCCTTCCATGCGATCTTCTCATCATTCAAGGTGCTCACTCACACATGCATCCTTACAATTCTCGATTAAGCTCTGTGTGCAGAAAGTCTATGGACATAGTGCGAGTTCATGCTCAGTTTTTTCTGAGCATTTGCTGAAAAATGATGACATGGGTTTTGTTCTTCCATCTTGAATAGAGTGTTGTTGTTGGAGCTGCTGGCATGATTGATAATTTGTGTTGCACTGCAGGAGTATGTGTTTGCAATGAGAGTAATCTCACAGGAGAGGCTATGCCTGTGCAAAAGTACCAAGCACCTGAAAAGGGGCACTATGAACCTGACACCTCCAGAGGTGCTCGCCACACTCTCTTCTCAGGCACAGAAGTGTTGCAAGCAGGAGCTGGAGGAACTTCTGAAGTAAAAGCCATTGTCACTGCCACAGGTTCAGCTCCAGTCCCTGAGCTCTAGTCCCTCATGAGCTCCAGTCCCAGAGCTTCAGTCCCCAAGCTCCAGTCCCTGAGCTTCACTTCCTGAGCTCCAGTTCCTTTCTTGGAATGTTTTTTTCTCTGATGAAATGCACATCTTTTTTCTTGCAATCTTGTTGTTGTCAATCAGGGATGGACACATCAAAAGGCAAGTTGCTGTCAACAATTCTGTTTCCTGAGCAGATGATTTTCAAGTATGACGAAGAACTTCCCATCGTGGTGCTCATGCTCTTGTGCTATGCTGCGGTTTGCTTTGCCCTCTCCCTTGTCTTCCAGGTGAGGTTGCAACAATCCTTCCCATCGAAGTCTTTCAACTCACTGTCTTTAGATCTCTAACACATGAAGAAAACCCTGTGAACTGCAAGTACCATGTATTACATGGATGGTGGAAAAAGAAGAAGAAGAAGCCATATGACATTCTAGACAAGAGATTTACCATTGGGGGGAGTGCGCTCTTTGCAGTATCGCAATGGACAACAAAGCATCTGGGTCACCAAGTGGAGCTACTGCATCGCCATTCTCAGTCAAACTGTTTCTCCATTGCTCCCTGTTGCACTTGAAATTGGGCAGATCTATGCATCAGTGCGTCTCAAGGTATGAGGAATTCATTCCTGAAGCAATGGAAAAAAAATCCAACGTTTGCTTGCTTTGTTTACGTCTTTTGAGTTAAGGAAAATTGTGATGATGACTCCAACAACATCATCATGTATTTGTTCACAATTGAGACTATGCGCAGTTCATGATGATGGTATTCTTCTTCTTTGGCTCCATTGCAGAACCGTGGAATCTTCTGTGTCAACCCAAAGCGGATTGCGATTGCTGGAAAGATCCGGGTATTCTGCTTTGACAAGACAGGGACACTAACAAAAAATGGCTTGGACTTCATCGGTGTTCAAGGAGTTGTCAAGGATGTTGATGCTGCAGCTGATGGACAGCCCACCATTGTCTTTGGTGCTGTGCAATCACCACAAAGTGGTGTTGACATGATTGACAAGCTTGTTGTCCAGGGTCTGGCAACCTGCCATGCAGTCACGAGATTTGGAGACCAGTTTGTGGGCAATGAAGTTGAGGTAAAAAATGATCACGTTTTCTTTTTCTTTTCATCGGGATCTTGAGCAAAATGATCATGTTCTTTTTTTTCTCTTCATTGGCATCTTGAGCTTTGGTTCTAGACCTTGTTTTGCAGCAGAACAACACAATGAATGAATGGCAAAGCTGGGAAGAAGACTCATAGTTCCACCATTTTTTGCTGATTTCTTCTACTAGGTCAAAATGTTTTCTGCCGTTGGGTGGGAGCTGCTGGAAGGTGGCACCGAGTCACAACCCAATCCAATTGTTGTCAACAAAAATGGTCAACGGTACACAATCGTAAGACGTAATGAGTTTGAGCATTCTCGTGCCACCATGAGTGTGGTTGTCCAAGACAGTGCTGGAGAGCTCCATGTCTTCTGCAAGGTTAAGCACCCACCTGCATGAATGTACCACCCTTTTGTTCTTTCTATAGTTTTTTATGCACAGAAAACTTGATGTTTGATTAACTTGAATCTGAAGAACTTCAGTCTCAAAACACACAGATCCCACAGGAGGGATAATTTGCAGCAGAAATGAATCATGATCATGTCCAGAGTCTTGAAGGGCCCCACTCTCTCTCAAGTCTTCTCTGCCCAGTGCAATGGTTCATGGTTTAGGGTTCAGACATGGCACTAACATGATGTCAGAATACACTGCAGGGGTCTTTTGAAAAGATCCAGGAGCATAGCACTGAAGGGAGCATTCCTTTGGGCTACCTGCAGACAGCAAAAGACCATGCTCTTGGTGGCTGCTATGTTCTTGGCTTATCTCACAAGTAATTAATACTCTCTCTTGGCTTTCCAATTCCTGTCAGTTTCTGCATTGTCTCCGTGTGTTCATTTCCTACTGGGGTGCTGACATCCTTTCTTCTCTCTTGCTTGCATTTTTTTGAAGAAATGATATGAAGAGTGCTGCTCTGTCTGTAGATGACAAACACCTGATGAAATCTGTAATGCTGGCCAGTTCTTGAGTGTGAAATGCATGTGTGGTTTCTTACAGTGTTTGTGGGGGTTTATGGATGGGGGGCATCATCATGATAGGAGCCTTGGGACAACTCTGACACTGGATGCAGTTAAATCTATGTCTCGGGACAACTTGGAGCGTGATCTTACGTTTGTTTCACTTCTACTATTCCGCAATGAACTCAAGAAGGACACACGGGCAGCAATCGAAGCTTTGCGTGAGGGGAAGGTGAGAGAGACAACTCAGTGATTTGTTCAATCACTCTGAACTTCATGCATTTGGAATCCTGATCACCCACCCACCCACCTAGTCATGGAAAAAAAGCTTGTACAAAAAAAGCTTGCCAGGGGCGTTGCTCCTCAGGTAGTTCTTTCTGTGTTGATTGATCAATTGTTTCAAGAAGAAAGTTGGGTTTAGGGTTACCATTTTTGTGCAGGTGCGATCCTTGATGGTTACAGGTGACAATGCACAATGTGGTTTCTATATTGCCAAGGAATGTGCCATGGTTGCGCATCATGTCCAAGTTCTATTGGCCGACCTCAATGAAGCTGGCAGGTACATGCATGTTTTCCATTGATCAATCAACCCACCTGCCCTTCAATCTGCTTGATGTCATGGCACAATGTCTGTGCAGTGGGTAATTTTTTTGCAGCAGAAAAAAATGGGTAATGAAATTCTCAATCCCTTTGATCTTTCTTTATAGGACCTTATGTATTGTTATTGATATCCGGATCTAATGATGCCTTTTTTTCCTTGATTGAGCAGCGTGGTGTGGCAGCCCATGGTGAGTATGGCTGCCGAAAGTGGGCAGGTGTTGTCCACAGTGGACATGTTGAAGGTTCATGGAAAGGGCTTGGAAGGTGGCCTCACAGAGCTTGCAGTGACAGGAAAAGCTTTCAACGTTCTCTGCAAGACAGGTGACATGAACCAGTTACTGTACTACACCCGCATTTTCGCACGTTTCACCCCTGAAGACAAGGTAAAGAATGACAACTGACACTAGTAACCATAAGCTCTCATACAGTGGGTGCCTAGAGATGGCAATTTTGTCATGGGGAGTAAGTAGTACTGCATGGTATTTTACTTTCAATGTGCCTGATTATTGAACGATATGATGGGATGGTGGTGGTGTGCACAGGTGAAAGTGGTGACATTGCACAGGGATCGTGGTCTTGTGGTTGGTATGTGTGGTGATGGAGGGAATGATTGTGGTGCTCTCCGATCAGCCCATGCTGGTCTTGCTCTCAGTGAAGCAGAAGCATCTGTCGTGTCTCCTTTCACCTCCAAAAGCAAATCGGTTTTTTCCTTTTACCCACTTGCTTCCTTTGCTGGCAGTTTCTTTTCCTTCACTTGGAAATATAATCAGTCAGAGCCTGGTCTGAAGCACCCACCTGAGAGTTTCCAAACCCAAAGGAATGTATATAGTCTTTAGGAGTTTTCTTCCATGCTAACAGTTAGCAACGCTTGAGTACTACTAATTGGGTATTGAAAGAATTGACATTGGAAGATTTTGGGGTGCAGGTGGCATCAGTAGTTGAGCTGCTGCGGGAAGGACGTGCAGCATTGCATACCTCATTTGCATGTTACAAGTTCCTCATCATTTATGGCTTGAGTTTTTCAATCTTCAAACTCACTGCCAACTGGTACATCCTCCTCCTCTATTCTCAGCAGAGAACAGAGGAAGTTCTGTTCCTGTATTATGAGAAAGAATTGATTGAATTGATTCTCAGCAGATGCAAATTTTCAGTTGGGCAGCTGGCACACCATTATCACACATTGCTTCTACTGTGCACACAGATAGACTGATGCTGTAACTTGCCATGTTTGAATTGCAGGTATGGGGCGATTCCATGCCAAATGGACTACTTATTCATTGATGGTGTTGCAGTGCTAAGTTTGGGCTATTCCATGAATCTTAGCAACCCACAAAAGAAGCTCAGCCAGGTTTGAAAGCCCATGCCACTTTGCATTAGGAGTTCCCTAAACTATATCAAAATTCCTGATCAAAACTTTGCAATTCAATCCAGGCTCACCTCTCAAGAGACTTGTAATGACATGAAAACAACATTTTCTGGAGTGTAATGGGTGCCATCGCAATAAAAATGACCTACTCCAAGTGTAGCCAGTGCTTATTTTACATGCTTAAAAGTGTTAAACCAAGTTAATGTTGAAAATGTGGTGTTTTTACAGCCATGTTTGAATACAACATTGTGATATTATGAAATGAACCTAATGAAAATAGCACTTGTTAAGAACTATAACCTGTGCTTCTAAGCATGTTTTAAGCAGTGTAACCAATGTAAAAGGGGACAAACTGACCAATTCCAATTTGCCACATCAGCCTGTCATTCTGTTTTCAGGACTACTTATTTAGGACAAAGAAGGCACATGTGGGTCATTTTATTTTTGACCCCAATATGACCTTGTCAAGAAATCTCATTGAAAAAGCTTGTGATATCTATTCTACTAACATTGTCTGTGACACAAATCATGTGTGACCTGTTCATGGGTTGTTGCAGATACGGCCAACTTCAAGTTTATTGGGACCACAAAATGTTGCATCAGTGCTGGGGTTATGGATTGTCAACGTTTTGTTTGTGTTGATTAATCTTTCGTACATGCATATCCAACCTGATTATGTCAAATGGCCAGCCAAGTAAGTTCACCCTCAGAGCAATCCCACCAACAAAAAATTATCTACTCTTTTTCATGAGATTTGTAGCTACTTTTGGAGACTAGATCAACCACACCCAAGACAAAACACAAACTAATTTTCCAATTGTTGAGGGGATATAGTATTACTGTTTCAGCAGCTGAGCTTGCATTTTTACACCCACTGACCGACTAGTTTTTTTCTTGCAGATACTCTGAGGGTGAATCTTGGTGGTTGCTTGGAGACAACTGGGAATCAACAGTCATTTTTTTCACTATCTACTTTCAATTCATTACCAGTGCTATGGTCTTTTCCTTTGGATCAGCATTCCGTCGCCCTGTTGTTTTCAACTACCGTCTCCTGGTAAATTTCTCACTTGCTTCCCCGCCCCCCCTCCCCTTTTTTTGAATCAGGGTTTAGGGTTGCTGTCACAAACAAACCATTCTAATCAGAAAGTTACATAGAGAAATTGTTTGCTGGACGCTTTACTTACACAAGGTTCTCCACTTCTGTGTTGTGCATGTGTGCAGGGTGCTTGGACTGCCATAATTACTCTCATGTCCTTTGTCCTTTTGCTGCCTCACAGTAGCTTCACTCATCTGTGGCATGTTGCTAGTGAAGACTTCAATGGACCCAATTCCACATCTCCTGTCTGGATCCAGTATCAGGTCATCCCCATGCAATACACTCTGGTTTCATGCCTCCCATGACTCTCGTGGTAGGGTCGTAAGTTGCATTTGTTCTGGATAGGCCATCACAAGCAATGGTGCAAGTATTTTTTTGAGTATAAATTCTTGCAGCAAAGTGTGTCAGAAAACTAAACAGGAAACTAAAGCAATCATTTCTTACAGCTTTGTAATTGCTGCTTGTTTTCAGTATAGTCACCTTTACATGAACTGATGGGAATAATATTTTTCGTCAGGCACGTGGAGGGGCTCCAAGTGCAGCTATGCCATTCAGTTTCAGGCTACATCTGTGGTTTCTTCTACTCACAAATCTTGTTGTAATTGCATCATGGCAAAAGGCAAGCAAAAAGCTCAAAACACTTACCCCACATGATTGATTTCTCGTCAACTGACTGATCTCTGAAAATGTCATATTGGTTCAGAACTCCCACTCTTTCCTAAATAATATAGGTACCTATTTGCAACAAATATTTTGTAATTGCTGCCAATCAGCATATAAAAGAACTAAGAGAGTGAATGGATGTGTGGTGGAATGAAAGCAGGCTGTGGTGGAAGGTCCAGTTGCAAAATTTCTACGCTACCGATACCCATCATCAACACCAAAATTCAATTTGTAAATTATCATTTACATTTCTCCAATTTAGCTTATGCTACACCCTAAACCCCAAAAACCTGGCATTGCAACAACAATATCATCATCCAAGACAAAAATAACTCATTCTTGGTCTTCAGACACACAGATATTGTTGAGGAATTACTTGGGTGTAAATTCTCGTGAATAAAGATGGGAGAGCAGAAATAAAACCATAGAGCATAGAGAAGAAACAGTCGGTGGCAAGTGACAACCAGCCTTGAATTGAGTGTGATAACTCAGCATACAAAGAAAATAAGCCACCGAAAATAATACCTTGAATTAAAAATTCTTATTTGCTTGTACTCTTTTAGGAATAATTGTTTCAGATACGGCTTACCATATGGAATTGCATACATGTACTTGTTTCCACCTTTAAGAATTATTTGTACTCGTATCAAGTAATGTAGCTGATTTGTTGACTTTGTCACTTGTCTATCATCAAATTATGCTGATTATGCAATTTCAGATTATGGGGTACAATTTGATCAGTTGATTATGTCATTTCAGATTAGGGTTATGATCAGATTATGCTGATTACACAATTTTGGATTAGGGGTACCAGCAGATTATGCTGATTATGTGATTTCAGATTATGGGGTACAATCAGATTGGTTGATTCTACAATTTCAGATTAGGGTTAGGATCAGATTATGCTGATTATGCAATTTTAGATTAGGAGTACCATCAGATTGTGCTGATTATGCAATTTCAGATTAGGACTATGATCATATTGTGCTGATTTTGCAAAAAATTTATTTAGGGTTACCATCAGATTATGCTGATTATGCAATTTCAGATTACTGGTACGATTAGATTGTGCTGGTTATGCAATTTCAGATTATGGCTACAATCAGATTATGCTCCAGAAATTGCAGCCTTGTGCTAAGATCTTAACCGCACCCGCAAAAAAAAAAAAAAAACAGCACCATTACAATGCAATTCTGATCAATTGTGAAGAGTAAATGTCACAAGCTATCTTAATTTTTAGTACCAAGAAAGGATGAAATCAACTCACCACAAATGATGGTCTTGAAGGGGAGAGCTTTGGCAATAATGATTTTTGGCTGCTGTGAGGCAGATACATACCTGGTATTGAAACTGGTATAAGACAGGTATATAGTATATACCTGGTATTATCTTAGGTCCCTACCCTTAGGTTTGGTACTGGTACAAGGCTGGTATTGCCTCAGGTAACACCAGCCTGGTAAGATCCTTGACACCCATGTTGATACTAGGGACCCGACTATACCTTACCCTAAGGTCAGTTTCATCATTAAATAATCCTCAAACTAGTGAAATGAAATTTTGTGAAAATATGAAGTTAACATGTTGAAAATCATCATAATTATCATAGGCTACACTCTGAATAATTTCACTACTCACATCACAATATTATAGTAGATGATGGAAAATATATATAATCTCAAAATTAGAAAACAAATTCATTTTTAAAAAAAACATAATTATTCGTTTTGTCAATGTGGAAACTTACCATAGGCTACAATATACCAGACCAAAACTGGTCTTTCATTTTTAATCCTCCTAGATATTACCTTTTTGGAAGCAAGCACAAAGTTGGTTTTGGGGAAATTTTGAAATTCCAAAATGGATAGCAAAATTTATGAATAAGATAATATAACTTGGTTTAAACTTGCACTTCATTGGGTACCCAAGTGCAATACAAGTTGGGTAGAAGTTATTAAGTTGGCAATCACTATAATTCTTCCATTGGTGTAAGGGCGACCTTGTCAATTGCACATTGTCATGTTAAAATATTTGTGCTCCATTGTGAACCATGAACTAGACTCCATAACATCTTGTAACATATCATCTTCATCCAAAGTCACTAAATACATAAGGGACAATTTCTCAAATGTATTGAGCTTCATGTAAATTTTTCATTTAATTTAGAAGTGAATATATTTTAAGCCTAATCTAGTAAGGGAAAAAGTGTGTAAAACCTCCTAAAAGGCCAAAAAGAGTGAAGCAAACAATTAACATTAGTGCACTCCCATAATTATTCATGCATTGCAACTTTGCATGCATAAAGTTGGGTCCAAGCGTGATAAAGCGAGCAAAAAAAAATCATCAAAATGAAAATTATTAAGGTAATAGTTAGCAAGGGTTAGCAAGAAGAGGTAATAAGAAGACTAGGTAGGATTTACCATAAGGAAACCATGTAGATGGACCATGGAATAGTAGAATTGCAATTGGTTCCTACTTGTATCATTGTTAGATCACCACTTTTAAAGGCAAGCCCCACACTTGAGGAAGATAACTTAGCAACAAATAAGACACAACAAAGGGACACATGAGGGAGAAGCTTAGGTTGGGTTGTGTATGGGTATTTGAACTCTTGATAAAAGAAGGATTTGAATTCTAAGGTGTTACAATTTTGTTTTTGAAGTTCCTTGTTTTATTGCCATTGTAGGTAATAATTATGTACTAAAGATGCAATAGTTTTTAATCCGTAATTGCAAGCTCTTGGGCAATATAGATAATTACCAAAAATGAATTACACATGACATTGACTAGGCAAGTGAAGTAGGAGTTGCAAGTCTTGTCACATTATGCATAGGATTAATTTGACCAATCTCATATACTATTTCATCCACTCTACGATTGCTTATACCATCAACTCCATTTAGTCAATAATGCAAGGCAAGGAGATCATGATCATTGAAGACATTATGGCCAAAATCATGAATAATGGATTAAGAAATGTTCATAATTTGCAAATCCAAACTCTTACCATGAAAAGGAACTCCCTAAAACTAATAGCAGCTATTAATAGAACATGTTTGGTTGCAAGCTTTTTAACTTTAAGTGGCATCTTAACTTCATTCAAGCTTTTCATCAATCCCCTAATTACCTCTTTTTGAGCAACCACTAATTTTGTTCAAATATCCAAGGACTTGAAAACACTTTTAGCATCACAGATTTTTTGCATTTAAGGTTAGGTAAGACATACATGGATTTTTTAATGGATTGCATTATATTTTCAGAAGCCTTCTTAACTTCTCTTTCTTCCACTTCGACATCCAATGTTACCACGGTTTGACAAAGCACATTTATAGCCAACTTGGCATCCTTTTCTTGAGCTTGCTTTTGTTGTTTTTTTTTCTTTTTTTTGGATCGTTTAATTGTTCACTAGGTCTAGGTAGATGTATTCCTTGTCTTCTATTAGTTTTTTTGGAATTACCCATGGACTTTAAACACAAAGACAAAAGTATGGTTCATGTGGTGAATGCCACATGATTACAATGCACACTTCTTTAAACTAATACCTCTAACAAGATCTTATAGTCTATTATATACTTGTTATACTGTAGACAATCTACTTGTACTTTGATGATAATCCCAAATAGTAAATGTGTTTGCAACATTCATTTTTTTGTACAAACTTTTGTTATTTGATCATATGTTCTAGTACTTGATTAGGTATGATCTACCACACCATGTGTTTTATGTTTGACCTTCAACTTCTTGCATCAAGCTATTAGTTGACAATCCAATTAAATTTGTCCACTACCAAGGCACTAACCCACAAACAGATATTAAAGCATAAGAACCTTTTAAAAGATAACAAATATTGGATATTACAAGTTTGTTGGCCATTTGATAATCTAATCCAATGAACTTGCCTTTATGGTTTGTCACACCATGTTGTGTGTATGAACTTCAAAGGTCTACACCAAGTTCTTAGTGGATAAGACCAACCACAAAGAGATACGAACCTTCAAGTATTTATACACAATTATTAATTGTATTGTCCCAAACAAAATTCAACTAACATTCATTTGTTACATTAACCAATTAATCAAATAAATGATGATACATAATCTATTGATCAAATGTAGGCACGAATCACTAACATTGAAATACCCACACAATTTCTATTCCTTTTTAACTAACCCAAGCCCTAACAAATTGTAATCCAAAACCATTGTGTTTAATCAATGTTGTTTGCACCATTGAAATACTTCATAACAATTTGAATTTTTAAATAAGAATTGGAATGAAGCCCTAACATATGTAATAAGATGAATTTGCATTTGACCAATGTTGTAGACCCACTCAAGATAACATTTTAAGATACATTTTGTCACCACCGTTGGAGGCACCCCACATGAACCCGTTTGTGATATTAATAAGTCAAAACTCCTTTCAAAACATGGCAAATATGAATTCAACAACAAAATCTTGAAGTTTATTCTTACATTCAAGTGCTCTCCATAGCAACATTTTTCCAACTTTGTCCCCTCTTTGAAACAATTGGAAATTAGATAACAAAAGACACCATGGAAATTCATTTTAGTTGGCATCACATTGAATCAACAAGTTTTAATTCCAGTCAACCAGAAACAAGGTGACTAACTAAAATTTTAGTATCAAAGTTGTTCACTGACAAATTGTCCTTCCTAGAATTAGTCAAACTTTTTTTATTTCTTATGGTGAATGTTGTGTGCTTGATCAATTGCTTTTAAAAAATGATTTTTTGCCTAACATTAGACATCAATTTAGGTTCATCTCTAGGTGCATTTACATTTATCTTTAAAAAAAGTACATTGCACAAAGGAGAATGAGACATTTCACCAAAACCTACAAGTAACATAATGGAACAATTTGGTTATAAATAAATGTGACAAAATGTTTGTCCAACTTCAAAATTTGAAATTTGCTACACAATTATAATATAAACAAAAGCATGGCATACAAGCAAGATGA
>Ga0116228_10002761_pt1 | contig 15241 bp, 11 predicted proteins | sample S1TSphfallax_2_FD_89694 | JGI IMG/M metagenome (GOLD analysis project Ga0116228, IMG submission 89694) | Host-associated microbial communities from peat moss isolated from Minnesota, USA - S1T2_Fc - Sphagnum fallax MG | ecosystem: Host-associated > Plants > Peat moss > Unclassified | place...
CAACGGCGCGGGCTACGCATCGAAAGCCGATCTGGACAAATTGCAAAAACTCATCGACGCGCTCAAGGACGAACTCGATTCGCTCGGCGTGCGCGTCACCAATGTCGAGGATGCGCTCGATGCACTCGACAAGCGGACGAAGTTCGCGCAATCGATCCAGATGCACGGCGCGCTGTTCCAAAACGTGACGGCTCGCCAAAACGTGGATTATCCGCACACGATCGTCAACGGCACCGGCGCGACGCAATCGCTGTATTACGGCGGTTCCGATGCCGCGAACTCGGTCACGACCGTCGACCCCTGGACGGAAGCCTTCCTGCGCACGGACGAGTCGAACAATCCGATCGCGCCGGCCAGTTCGGGCAACCAGATCCGGTACGACGATAAATTCACGTTCTCGTATGCGATCACGGACAACCTGACCGTCTCGATCCCGGTCCACCTCGTGAACTACGATTACGGCTCGGATTTCCAATCGAACTCGCTGATCGGCATCCAGCCCGATATCCTCGTCAACATCGCCAAAGCCGGCAACTTGACGAACCTCTACATGCGCTTCGGCACGCTCGACAACCTCAAGTCGTCGCGGACCGGCCTCACCTACCGCGCTCCCGATGCCTCGCAGCAGGGGCCGGGCTTCGAGTATCCGTTCCAGCCGTATCAGCGCGGGATCGAGTTCGGCGGCGTCCTCAACGGGCTCACCGAGTTCCAAGTCAGCTTCAGCCGCATGGACCAGACCTACCTCAACACCCTCTCCAATGTCGCTGCGCCGACCGGTGAAGAGTTCATCAACGGTTACCTCTTCCCCGAAGTCCGTCCGCAGAACACGACGACGCAGACCGGCCCGCCGGGATCGCTGGGCGGTTCGCTCAAAGCGCAGACGGCCTCCGCGGGGAGCGAGCCGCTCACGCAGGTGTACCTCAACAGCACCGCCGTCGCCGGCACCGTCTACATCTCGCAATACGACGGCTCGACGTTCAATAGCGCCGGTCAGTTGACGGGCGGCACGGGCGGTCCGGCCGCGCCGCCGGGGTTCGTTTTCAACACGGCCTACAACTTGGTGTATTTCACGACCCCGCTCCCCGCGGGTGCGACGGTGACGATCACCTACGTCGGCCTCGGCGACTCGAACAACGCCAACTGGCAGCGGTACGACGTCACCGCGCGGATCAACCAGAAGTTCAAGGGCTACGCCGGTGCGGAAATCGGCTTGACCTTCAACCGCATCTTCGACTTCTCGGACACCTACGTGTACGGTTCGGGCGGCGTTGACAGCACGCTGGTCAAGCAAACCGCCGCGACCGGCTACGGCCTCGTCAGCGACTCGGTCATGGGTCTGGACTTCCAGGCGCCGCTACCGTTCTCGATCGCCGATCCGACCCAGAAGCCGGTGCTCTTCGGTGAAGCCGCGGCCTCGAAGTACACCCCGGATTACACCAACACGTCGGCCGTGACGGATACGGCCGGCATCATCGGCCTGCGCTTGAAGTTCTACGACGCGACCGCCTCGATTCAGTACCAGTCGGTCGGCGCGAACTTCTTCGACGGCGCGCCGCTGCGCTTCTTCGGCAACGCGCCGCAGTTGTACAGCTTCACGCGCCTGCCGTATCTGCCGGGCTTCTTCGGCTTCGGCAACAACTACGGCATCAACGAGCAGTTCGATGAATTCGCCGGCACCAAGACGGCGCAGAACCCGAACCTCACCTACATCTATCCGATGTTCAACCCGTTCGTCGCCAGCGGTCCGTCGTATTTCAGCGCCTTCGCGCCGAACACGCAGGGCGTCAGCGGCAACATCACGGCGCCGATCCGGATCGGCGATCTCAAGTTCAACGCCCGCCTCTCGGCGAGCCATCTGATGGAGATCGAGCCGGACTCGGAAGACAGCAGCCTCTACGGTGTCTACACGGGCATCCCGGGCTTCGTCTCCAACATCCGTGAAACGTTCGACCGCGTCGAAGCCGGCGCGCAGTTCACGGTCCCGGTGTTCCAGCAGAAGGTCGGCCTCAACCTGACCGGCTCGCTCGAACGGCTCGACCGTCCCGACGAGACCCAGTTCGGTGGCACCGGCGTCGGCCCGCTCGGCGTCGGCGCGGGCACCGGCTACGTGCCATTCAACCCCGGCACGCAGACGGTCGATCCGACCTCGGCCGCGGCGGCTGCTGCGGCAGCGGCGGCCAACGGCGGCAACACCGTGCCGTTCTATGCGAACTACACGGACGTCTATCACAGCACGATCGCCGCGGCGGCGACGATGCCGGTCACCAAAGACGTCGTGTTCGGTGCCAGCTACAACCAGCAGGGCTACCACGGCTCGAACGGCACGACGCTCTCGCAGAACATCGCCGAAAACAAGACGACGTACCTGACGACGCTGACGTACAATATCCCGAAGACGACGAGTGCGGTAACCTTCGCGTTCCGCAACTTGAAGTACACGGACTACGTGCTTCCGGCGTTCAACACCGACATCAACAAGGAAGACGTCAACTTCGTCATCCGCTTCTAGCTGGTTCGCTTCGGCGAATCGGTTCGACGCACGGCAGCAGCCCGGAACCGCAAGGTTCCGGGCTTTCCTTTTGTCGTAAGAGATCGCGCATGCCGCTGACGGTCGCGCTCGACGCGCAGCTCGCGCTCGGAACGGCGACCGGGATCGGCACCTATGCCCGCGATCTGGCCGCCGCGCTCGATGCGGACGGGGTCACGGTGCGTTCGCTTGCCGCGCCGTGGCTCGATCCGTGGCGCTTCGACCGGCGCGTGCTGTGGGATCAAATGCTCTTGCCGCTGCAGGCGGCGCGTAGCGGCGCGCAGGTGCTGCACGCAACGTCCGGGACGTTGCCGTTCGTGCGCACGTTGCCGACGGTGGTCACCGTGCACGATATGGCCTGGCTGCGGGTGCAAGACCATACGCCGTTCTATGCGCGGGCATACTTCGGGACGGCCATGCGGCGTGCATATCGCCGCGCGGCGGCGGTCGTCGTCGATTCGGAATTCTCCGCGCGCGAGTACCGGGAGCTCAGCGGCGATCCACGGCCGCCGGCCGTCGTGCTGCCGGGGGTCGATGCGCGCTTCGCCGCGCTCGTGCGCCGGCCCGATGCCGCGCCGTTTGCGCTCGTCACGGGGACGGTCGAGCGGCGCAAGAATCTGATCCGGGCGATCGAAACCGCGGCGGCGATCCCCGGGCTCGACGTTGTCTCGATTGGGCCGCCGACCGCGTATCTCGACGAAGCGCGCGCGCGCGCGAACGCGCTCGGTGTGGGCGCGCGCGTGCAGTTTCTCGGTTACGTCTCGCGCGAGGCGATCGATGATCTCTACGCGCGTGCGACGCTCGCGCTCGTCCCCTCACGCTACGAAGGTTTCGGGTACGGCCTTGCCGAGGCGCTCTGCGCGGGTGTACCGGTCATCGCGAGCGATCGCGCATCGCTGCCGGAGGTCGCGGCCGGCGACGCGACCGTGATCGATCCCGACGACGCGGCCGGCTGGATCGATGCCGTGCGCGACATGCTGAGCGATCGCGACCGCGCGGAACGTGCCGCGGCTGCCGTGCGCGAGCGCGCGCTGCAGCGCTTCGCCTGGACGCACGCGGCGCGCGCGCTGCACGCCCTCTACGCAGGTCTGCTGGCCTAATAGATCGGCGAGCCGGGGGCGCCGGGTGGGACGCTGCCGTCGTCCGGCGCGAAGATCAGGCGCAGCGGATACGACGAGCCGCCCTCGGGCATCGTCACGATCTGGACGCGGCGGAAGGTGCCGGCGCGGATCGTCTCTTGCCAGATCTTGTACTTCGAGAACGGCGGTAGCGCGTGCGCCTGCACGAGGGTGCGATCGATCAAGAACGTCCCGGTCGCGCGGCCGCCGCGCGGGTTTGCGTAGATGGCGACCGGCATCGGACCGCGCGTGGGGTTCACGATCGTGACCGTGATCGATTGCTGCACGCCGTAGTCGCCGCCGAGCGCCTCGCCCGCGCGCAGATTCGGCAGCGGCAGCTGGCCGATCGGGATCTCGAGATTGTCGCCGTCGGTCGTATAGGTGTAGTCGAAGAAAAACTCCGGGACGCTGTACGATCCGCGTGCGTGCATCGCGCCGCCCGAGAGCAGCTGCGTCGTGTCGGTGGATTGATCGAGCGGTGCGCCGAGATCTTGCGCGACGAGCGCGAGATGGAGCGGGTCGCCGCTGACTTCGCGCAGTTGTAAGAGCGCGCTCACGAGCGTCCCGGGCGGCAGCGGCGCGTCGACGAGGTTGACGGTCGTCTGCGCGGGGATCGTGATGACGGTGCCTTCGTTCTGATATTCGTGGACGAGAAAACGCTGGGTCGTCAAGTGCCCGATTTCCATCTCGTTGCCGCCCGGCCCGGCGCTGCCCGCGATGATCTGTACCATCGCCGGTGCGTTCGAGGAGTTGCTGGCCTTGAGCAGCACGCGCCGTGCCGGCTCGTTCCCCGCGTTGTAATGGTAGTAGAGAAAGCGCCGCGCGCTCGAGCGGTCGAGATCGGCGGTGAAAAGCACGCCGCTCGCGGTGAGCCGCTCGGGATAATCGCTCACCAACAGCTCCGTCGGGGCGATGCTCGGCAGCGCGAAGTTCTCGAGATCGACGCGGGTGACGCCGTCGACGTCGATGTAGCCGGGGCCCGCAATGTGCACGGGCACCTCGACTTCGCCCTTGTCGTCGCTGCCGAGCGGCGCGCGCACGCGCACTTGGCTGAAGTCGGCGTTGACGCTCGCGCCGCTGCGCAGCGTCGCCGCCGCCGCCGCCGCGTCGGCCGACGCGTGCTTGAGGAAGAGGATGCTCGCCGGATTCCCGGTGACGCGCAAACTGGTCTCGTCGGCGACGGTGCCCGCGGCGTAGGCGACGCGCACCGGAACGTCGCGCGTGACGATCCCGCGATCGTCATGCAGCGTGATCGTCGTCGTTCCGATCGCGTTACCGGTGATGAAGAGCGTGCGCGTGTTCTGGTCCGCGACCGCGCTTGCGATGGCGGGGTTCGCCGAAATCGCGACGATCGTCCCGGCGACGCCGGTCACGCGCAGCGAGACCGTCTTGCCGAGCACGATCGCTGGACTCGGCGGATCGACGATGATCGGCACGGGCGTCGGGATCGGTGTCGGCGACGGCGCTACCGCGGGCGCGGCCGAGTTGCAGGGGACGGGACTGGGCGACGCGACGGCGGGCGGCGCCGCGGAGCCGCCGGGGAGCGGCAGCGGGCTTGGGTCTGCGGATGCGGCCGGCGCCGTGACGGGCGGACACGGGAGCGGGGTCGCCGTCGTCCCGGGCGCGGTCTGCGGCGCGCCGGGCGGATTGACGGGACCGCTCGGAGCGGGAACGGGCGGGTTCACTTGCGCGCGCGCCGCGGCTGCGACGACGAGCATCGCACACAAAGCGAGCGCGCCCGCGAATCGCCGGGGCGCGCCGGCGCGCGGGGGGTTCACCGAGTCGGAAATGGGTCCTCCGGCTTAGGCGATCTTGGCTTCTCTGCTGACCGCGGATGCGAGCAGCGTCTTGTACCCGACGCTCGGGAACAGGACCGTTACCAAGTCTTTCTCGGCCCGCTCGACCGTGCCTTGCCCGAACTTCGGATGGAAGACGACGTCGGCGATGTGATAGCCCGATGTCTGTACCGACGAATTCCCGCGCAGGCAGTTGTCGCACGCGCCGCAATTCGGTGCCCGGAACTCTTCGCCGAAATAGTTGAGGATGAAGCGCCGCCGGCACGACGAGACCTCGGCGTACTGCAACATCATCGCGAGCTTCGATTGATCGTAGCTCTTCTTGGTTTCGTAATTGGCGAGGTTGAGCACCATCTCGCGATTCTCGCGCGCGTTGTCGGTGAGCGTGTACTTCGCGCGCGACGACGTTTCGATGAAGCCGCCCTTCTTGAGCAGCGCCAGAATCACTTTGAGTTTCGTGAGCGGCAGCTGCGAAATCTTCCGCAGATCCGTGAGCGAAACGCCGCCCTCCTGGCCGCCGAAGAACTCGAGCGTTCCGAACACTTTTTGCACTTCTTCCACATCCGGATACTTGCCGGTCAGGAAGTAATTCTGGACGCGCGTATCGCTCATGCGATAGAGCAGGATGCAGCGCGAGAGGTTGCCGTCGCGGCCCGCGCGGCCGGCTTCCTGGGTGTACGCCTCGACCGAACCCGGCAGATCGTAGTGCACGACGAAACGGATGTTCGGCTTGTCGATGCCGAGGCCGAAGGCGTTGGTCGCGACGACGGCACGAATCGCTTCGTCCATGAAGAGTTCGTGGACGGCGATGCGGTCGTGCTTCTGGAGTTTCGAGTGATAAACGGCGGCCGGCAGGTTGAGCGCATCGTGTAAGTAGCGCTGCACTTCGAGCGCGTTCTTGATGGTCGCCGTGTAGATGATTCCGGTGCCGACGAGATCGCCGTCGAAGAGTTCTTTGAGCGCTTTGAGTTTTTCCGTCTCGGATTCGGCGCGGCGAACTTCGTAGCGCAGGTTCGGGCGATCGAAGCCCTTCACGATCGGTTTGACGTTCGGGATCCCGAGCTGGACCAGGATGTCCTCGCGCACGGCCGGCGTCGCGGTCGCGGTGAGGGCGAGCACCGTCGGGTTGCCGAGTTGGCCGATCACGCGGCCGAGGTTGAGATACGCGGGCCGGAAATCGTGACCCCACGCACTGATACAGTGCGCCTCGTCGACGACGAAGAGCGGGACGGTCAGCGTCGTGAGCACGTCGATGAAGGCGTCGTCTTCGAGCTTCTCCGGCGTCACGAAGACGATCTTCATCTCGCCCGAAGCGATCCGCGCGACGGCAGCCGATTCTTGTTCTTCGGAGAGCGTCGAGTTGAGCGCGGTCACCGCTTGCACGCCGCGGCCGTGCAGCATATCGATCTGATCTTTCATCAGCGCGATGAGCGGGCTCACCACGATCGTCGTTCCCGGCAGCATCAGCGCCGGCAGCTGATAGCAGAGTGACTTTCCCGCTCCGGTCGCGAGAATCGCAAGCGTATCTTCGCCCGCCATGACGCGCGAAATGACTTCCTCTTGCCCGGGTTGGAAGTGATCGAAATGAAAGAGGTCGCGCAATGCGCTGCGCAGGTCTGGTAACGCGGAAATCACGACGGCTCCTGGGCTCGATGCAGGTTGAGAAAGCGCGAACGCACCGCCGGATAAAAGGCGGGCAACGGCTGCCCGGCTGGGTCGTTCGTACCCCTGCCGGTGCGACCTAAAACCACGGCGGTACCGGGGATGGTTTCCGTGCGGCCCGAATCCTGGCCGACCTGTTATGTCGCTTTATCGAACCTGGCGCCCCCGAACGTTCGCCGACTTGGTCGGTCAGGATGCCGTCGTGCAGACGCTCACGACCGCCATCGACACCGGCCGCCTCGCCCATGCCTATCTGTTTTCCGGCCCCCGCGGCTCGGGAAAGACGTCGGCTGCGAAAATCCTGGCACGTTGCATCGAGTGCGTCCACGGCCCGACCGCGACACCGGACAACACCTGCGACAATTGTCTTGCGATCCTCGCCGGCACGGCGCTCGACGTGCTCGAGATCGACGCCGCATCGAACCGCGGGATCGATGAGATCCGCGCGCTGCGCGACGCGGTGAAATTCGCGCCCGCGTCGATGCGGATGAAAGTCTACATCATCGACGAGGCGCACATGCTCACCAAAGAAGGCGCGAACGCCTTTTTGAAAACACTCGAGGAGCCGCCGCCGTACGCCGTGTTCATCCTCGCGACGACGGCGCCCGAAGCACTGCCGCCGACGATCCTCTCGCGCTGCCAGCGCTACGCCTTCCGGCGCATCCCGATCGAGACGATGATCGAGCGGATGCGCTACATCGCGACCGAGGAGGGGATCACGGTCGACGACGCGGCGCTCGGGGCGATCGCCTATCGCGCCGACGGCGGGTTGCGCGACGCGCTCACGATGCTCGAACAAGTCGCTGCGTTCGCGGCCAACCGGATCGACCTCGCGGCGGTCGACGCGGCGTTCGGTCAGACCGGGCGCGAGTTCGCGCAGCGGCTCCTGGCGAGCGCCCTCGACGGCGACGCGCCCGCGGCGCTGGTCGCAATCGACGACGCGAGCGATGCCGGTACGGACATGGCCGGGCTGATCCGCGGGGTGATCGCCGAGTTCCGGCATCTGCTGGTCGCGCGGGTGAACCCGGCGCTTCTTTCCCGCGATCTCTCGGCCGACGATGCCGCCGCGGCGCTCGCCCGCGCGGAGGCGACGCCGCAAGCGCGGCTGGTCCGCGCGCTGCGCCTCTTCGCGGACGCCCTCGCCGCCGCGCGCGGCTCGGGCAACGCTCGGCTCGAACTCGAGACGGCGCTCTTGCGCTTCATCCTGCAAACCGAGGATCCGACGCTCGATGCCCTCGCCCAGCGCGTCGCCGCGCTCGAGGGCGGCGAACGCACCGCTCCCGCCGCCATACGGCCCCCAAGCGCCACGCCGGCGCGCGCCGCTGCTCCGTCGACGAAGCCTGCCGCTGCGCCGCCGAGGCCCGACGCTCCGCTGCCAACGCCGCCCGCGGCCGCTCAAGCACCGGCCGCGGCTCCGATGGCTTCGCCCATGCTCGACTCCGCCGAGCCGATCGCGGTGCCGCCGCCGCCGAAGCCGACCGCCGCGGTCTCCGAACTCTCGCTGCAAAAGGTGCGCTCGCTGTGGAGCAACGTCCGGACGCGGGCCGAGGGCGAGAAGGTCTCGCTGCGCGCCGTGCTCTCGCGGGCGACGGTTGCCGCGCTCGAAGGCGATGTGCTGACCCTGCGCGTCCCCGATTCCTCGGCGGCCGAGCTCTTGCGCGGCAACCTTTCCACGCTGCGCAAGGCGATCGAGGACGTGCTGGGGCGGCCGCTCACGGTGTCGATCGGCGTCGAGAGCGCGCGCGCACTCGATCCCGAACCCGATCACGACGGCGACGACGATCCGAGCGACTTGATGCGCTACGCGCTCAAGAAGTTCGGCTGACCCGGCGAAGCGAAGCGGAGGCAACGTGAATCAAGCTCAGATGATGGCGCAGATGCGCAAGATGCAGCAAGAGATGGAGAAGGTCCAAGACGAGCTCGCGAACACGAGCGTCGAGGGCACCGCCGGCGGCGGCGTGGTGAGCGTCGCGATCAGCGGCGACTTCCGCGTGACGAAGGTGACGCTCAAACCCGATGCCGTCGATCCCGACGACATCGAAACGCTCGAAGACTTGCTGGTCGTCGCGCTCAACGACGGCATCGGTAAAGTGCAGACGCTCTCGCAGACCAAGATGGGCCGGCTCACCGGCGGCATGAAGATCCCCGGCCTGATGTAGCGGATCTTCGATCTCAAACACGATTGCCGGCCCCGTCGCGGCCCTCATCAACGAGTTCTCCAAACTCCCGACGATCGGTCCCAAGACCGCCGCGCGGCTCGTCTTTCATCTGCTCAACCGGCCGCGGGCCGAGGCCGAATCGCTCGCCGAGGCGATCATCGCGCTCAAAGACCGCGTGCGCTTGTGTACGCGCTGCTTTTCGATCACCGAAGACGATCCGTGTGAGATCTGCTCGGATCCGCGCCGCGACGGCGCGCTCTTTTGCGTCGTCGCCGAAGCCAAAGACATCTACGCGCTCGAACGGACCTCGGCATATCACGGCCGCTATCACGTTCTCGGCGGCCTGATCTCACCGATGGACGGCATCGGGCCCGCGCAGCTACGCATCAAAGAGCTGATCGACCGCATCGCAAGCGAAGCGCCGGCCGAAGTGGTCGTTGCCACGAACCCGAACGCCGAAGGCGAAGCGACGGCGCTGTATCTCTCCCGTCTGATTAGCCCGAGCGGCGTGCGCGTGACGCGCCTCGCCTACGGACTTCCCATCGGCGGCGATCTCGACTACGCGGACGAGGTGACGCTCGCAAAAGCCCTCGAGGGCCGGCGCCTGCTCTAAGCGCCGCCCGAGACCCAGTTTGACAGCGTTGACAGCGCCGCATTTCCTTGACAGAATTGACAGGCTCTCATTGCTATTGACAGGCTTGACAGGAGCCGGATGCCCATTTCCGACAACCCCTTCCGCCCCGCCCCGGGAAGCGAGCCTCCCGCCCTCGTTGGCCGTGATGCCGAGCGCAGCGCAGCAGAGTACGCGCTCAGCCTCACGCGGAGTGGCGCGCCCGCGCAACCGATCGTCTTTACGGGCCTTCGCGGCATGGGCAAGACCGCGCTCTTGCGGCGCTGCATCGCTGACGCCGAAGCGGCGGACGCCGTCGTGATCTCCGGCGAGGCAACCCGAGACGAGCCGCTCGGCAAGACGCTTTTTGCCGGGCTGCAGCGCGCCCGTCGCCAGAACGCGACGCTTGGTAAGAAGCTGCGAACGGGATTCGATGCGATCATCGAATCGCTGCCGAGACCGTCATTCGAGCTCCCCGGCGAAATGGGCTCGATCGTTCTTGAGCCCAGCGATGGACGTGAGGAGCCGCTGCCGGACACGCTCGATGCACTCGACGAACTCAACGCGCTGGTCCGCGGCCACAAACGGTATCTCGTGTTCGCGATCGACGAAATCCAAGAAGCACCGGTCGCCGGCCTACGCGACCTCGTTCGCTTCGTCCACCGTACCGCCGGACTCGACATTCCCGTCTACCTGCTTGCCGCCGGGCTCCCGAATTCTCGCGGACACTTGCATGAAGTCCGCACGTACACCGAACGCTGGCGCTACTTCCGGCTTGACCTCCTGGGCGCTGCCGACACGCGCGCGGCGATCGAAATCCCGTCGCGCGAACGCGGGGTGACGGTCGCGTCGGACGCGCTGGATCTGCTCGCAAGCGAAAGCGGGGGCTATCCGTTTTTCGTCCAGGAGTACGCGTCGGCTGCGTGGCTCGCGCACCGCGGGAGCGCGATCACCCAAGCCGACGTCGCACGCATCGTCCCGGGCGTGCGCCGCATCCTCGAGGACGACTTCTACGATGCGCCTTTCCGCCTGCTCACGCCGCGCGAGTGCGCGTACGTTCTTGCGATCGCGCGGCTGGGGCCGGGTCCGCACACGACCGGCGAAGTAGCGGCCGTCTTCGGCGCGACGTCGGAAGCGCTCAGCTCGATTCGCAATCGGCTCGTCGCGAAAGACATCGTGTACTCACCTGCAAACGGGCTGGTCGAGTTTCGCATCCCGCTTACGGAGCGCTACGTCCTCGCACACCGGTACGAGCTCGAGCGCCGTGCGGCCGACGGCAAACTCAGCCCGCTCCGCGCATAGCCGCCCGAGCAGACCTACCGCGCTCAGCTTTCATCGATAAGGGTGATCGGCGCGTCGACGGCGATCGTGCCGGGGCGTTCGACGGCGCAGTAGACGCCGAGGGTGTTCGCGCGCTGTTGGGCGACGACGCGGTGGACGTTTGGGTCCGGCTCGCCGGTCGCGACGTCGTAGGTCGTCGTCACGCAGCGCAGGTTCGGTTCGAGGACGCGTAGCCGTACCGCGCCGATGGCGAGCAGTCGTCCGACGAGCGCGGGCTCGCGCAGCGTGAAATCCGGCGCCGCTGTTGCGTAGAGGTTCGGCCGGTAGCGCTGCGGATCGATCCCGCGGCCCGCGAGCGCCGCGACGTCCGCGATCCAGGTATCGAACACGAGCGAGACCGCGCGGGCATCGAAGAATCGTTCACCGGACGTCGGCACGACCGCGACGCCGCTGCGGGCCGCCGTCGCGATCCCCGCGTCGAGGTCGTGCGCGAGGTGCATATGATTCGACTCTTTGCCGCGGAAGGGTTTGCCCGTGCGCGCGTGTTCCTGCGTGAGCACGAGCAGCGCCGTCGTTCGATCGCCCGCGAGTCCGTCGGCGAGGACCTCGACCTGCGCGAGCGATTCGGGGGCGAGGCTCTTGACCGGGTAGCGCCAGATAGTCGTGAGCGAGCCGGCATGCATGGCGCCGGGATTCGGCGTGAGAGCGGCAAATGCTTGGACCGGGTGATGGATACACCGGATCTCCGACCGCTGACCATCGGCGAAATCCTGGACCGGGCGATTGCGGTTTTCGTCCGGAACGCCGGTCTGTTTCTGCTCGCGCTCGCCGTGATCGCGATCCCGCCGGCCATCATCGAAGTGATCCTCGCGCCGCACGGCTTCGCGGCGCCGTTCGCCGAGCTGCAGGCCGTCCTCGCCCACGCGAACGACCCGGTTCTGGTGCAGCAGATCGTGAAGCGCAGCCAGGCCGAACAGGTGCCGGCGCTGCTGGCCTCGTTTGTCGTGTACGTCGGCTTCCTGTGGGAGCTCACGGTCGCGCCGGTGATCGCGGTCGATATCTTCAACGGCGCCGTTCCCTCGCTGCGGCGCGCCCTGCGGGCCGGCCTCGCGCGCTACCTTCCCGCGCTCGTCGTCTCGCTCGGATACGCGGTCGTCCTCGTCGCGCTGCTGATCGCCCTCTTCATCGTGTTGATCCCGATCTTCATCGTCGTCGGGGTGCTCGCCGCGCTCTCGAAGGTGCTCGGGATCATCGTCGGCATCGTCGCCGGGATCGTGCTGCTGGCGGCACTCGTCTTCTTCGGCTGCATCTTGTCGCTCTCGTGGGCGGTCGCGATCGTTGCGGTTGCGACCGAGGATGCCAATCCGATCCGCGCGGTCGGCAGCGGGCTGCGCCGCACGTTCGCGCGGCCGCTCCTCGTCCGATCGTTCCTCGTCGGCCTCGCGATCTACGTCGTGCGTTTCGCGGGTTCGCTGCTGGCCATCACCGTCGGCGCGCTGCTGGTCGCGATCACGCACGTCGATGCGCTGATCGTCGTCCCCGCCACCATCATGAGCGTCCTCATCACCGGCGTCGTGATGACGTTCGTCACCCGCTACACGATCGATCTGCGCATCCGTCGCGAGGGGCTGCCGGCGATGCCGATCGAGGCGCCGGCGTGAGCGATTGGCGGACCGATCCGGATGCGCTTGCGCGCGCGGTGCTGCACGATCCGCGCTATCGCACGCTTCCCGAGGTGAAGCCGAGTCCGCCGTGGTGGGAACCGATCGCGCATTGGATTCGCGATCGCCTGCACGACCTGTTCCACGGCATCGGCCACGTGGCGAACAGCCTTGGGATTCCGGCGCAGTTCGTGGGCATCGTGTTGCTTGGAGCGGGTGCCGTCGGCCTCGTGTATCTGCTCGTGCGGATCGTTGCATGGTACACGATGCGCACGAGCGTGTACGCGGCGCGCGCGAGCGGCACGGCGCTCGACGCGATTCGCACGGCCGCCGAGCTGCGCGACGATGCGCGCGCGGCGGCGGCGCGCGGCGCGTATCGCGATGCGGCGCGGTTGCTTTTTTTCGCTGCACTGCGCGCGCTCGATGAAGCCGGGCGGATGCGCTATGACGCGGCGCTGACGCCGGGCGAATACCGGCGCGCGGTGCGCGATCCGCGCTTCGACGTGCTCGCGCACGACGCGACCGTCGCGCTCTTCGCGACGCGCGAACCGGATGCGGCGCTGGTCGAGCGGATGGAACGCGCCTACGACGGGCTGTTCGCAGCCGCATGAAGGGCCGGCGCTGGGCGGATATCGCTGCAGTCGTCGTCGTGCTCGCAGCGGTGTGCGTGCTTGCCGTCGTGCAAGATGCGTCGGAACGGCGCGGGCAGGCGCCGCCCGATTCGTATGCCAGCAGCGATTATCTCCCCGGTGGTTTTCATGCGTGGCGTACGCTCCTCGAGCGTGAGGGCGAACGCGTCGATGAATTTACGCTGCGCCCCGCCGCGCTCGACCACACCATCGATACGCTGATCGTCGCCGTGCCGCACGCGCAGCAAGGCACCTGGACCGATGCCGATCAGCTCGCGCTCTTGCGCTGGGTGCGCGGCGGCGGCCGTCTCGTGCTGCTCGATTACGGCGCGGGGAACGACGCGATGCACCTGTTCTCCGCGCCCGCGAAGCCGAAACCAAAAGCGGGCGGACGTACCCCGCGTCCGGTGCCGACGCCCGCGCCGCTCGCGGGCGCGCTGCGCGGTCCGCTTGCGCGCGCGGTGCGCACGCTCGCGCCGCGCGGCGATGATCGGTATCTGCCCGAAACCGCGCAAGAACGTCGCGACGTGCTGCTCGGCGACGGCCTTGGCGCGATCGCGGTAACGATGACGCGCGGCAACGGCACGATCGTGCTCCTCACCGAGCCGGCGCCGTTCACGAATCGTGCGCTCGCGCGCGCCGATAACGCGCGGCTTGCCTACCTCATCGGGCGGCCCGCGCGACCCGGCGGGACCGTCGCGTTCGACGATGCCTTACACGGCGCGCTCGTCGAACGCCCGTGGTGGCAAGCGCTGCCACGCTCGGTCGATGCGGCGCTCGGCGTCGGCGCGCTGGGCTTTCTGCTGTGGATCGTCTTGAGCGTGGTTCGCAACGGTCGGCCGCTGGCGCCGCTTGCGCCGCGCGATCCGACCTCGGCCGAGTTTCTGGCCGCGCTTGCGGCGCTTTACGAACGCACGGGCGCGCGGCACTACGCCTCGGACGTGCTGAATGCGGCTGCGTTTGCGACCGCCGCGCGGGCGCTGGGCCTGCCGCCGGGCGCGAGCGCGCAGGTGCTCGTCGCGCGCGCGGCGCAACGGCGCGGCGATGACGTCGCGCGCTTGGTCGCGGCGCGGGCGACCGAACCGCGGACGGATCGCGAGTTGATCTCGCAAGCGCACACGGCGTACGTGGTACGAAAGGAATTCAGTTATGGGCAAGGCGACCGATCTCGCGCAGCGTTTGACGGCGGGACTCGGGCGCGTCGTCGCCGGTAACGACGAGACGACGTTCGCCTTGCTCGTTGCTCTCTTGGGCAATGGGCACATCCTCATCGAAGGCGTCCCCGGCACCGGGAAGACGCTCTTCGTGCGCACGATCGCGCGGCTGCTCGACGTTGCGTTCGCGCGGATTCAATTCACGCCCGACCTGATGCCGGCCGACGTGATCGGCACCTCGGTGTTCGATCCGCGCGATGCGAGTTTCTCGCTGCGGCGCGGGCCGATCTTCACGAACATCCTGCTCGCCGACGAGATCAATCGCACGCCGCCGAAGACGCAGTCGGCGCTGCTCGAAGCGATGGAAGAGCGGCAGGCGACGATCGACGGCGAGCGGCATCCGCTCCCGGCGCCGTTCCTGGTCTGCGCGACGCAGAACCCGATCGAGTACGAAGGCACCTATCCGCTGCCCGAAGCGCAGCTCGACCGGTTCCTCGTGCGCGCGCGCACCGGGTATCCGGCGCCGGATGAAGAGCGCGCGCTGCTCGCGCGGGCCGTCGCGGGCTTCGATGCGCGCGATCTTGCGGCGGCGGGGATCGAGCCGGTCGGCACGGGCGAAGACTTGCTCGCGGCGCAGCGCGACG